>JABAOH010001422.1_pt1 | contig 57094 bp, 57 predicted proteins | sample 7062181 | NCBI WGS metagenome assembly JABAOH01 (sample SAMN14538630, study PRJNA623070) | marine sediment metagenome | biome: marine biome [ENVO:00000428]; feature: marine pelagic biome [ENVO:01000023]; material: deep marine sediment [ENVO:00002113]; isolation source: pool of 5 deep marine... | reverse complement strand
CTCCGGAAAAAGCTTATCGGGCTGCCCCTCGTACAGAAGATCCTCCGCTGGCGCCATACAGGATTCAATGTCCACAGCAAAGTCCAAGCTCAGACCAAGAGCGAGGCAGAGAGAGTCGGCAAGTATATGATCCGGCCTGTTTTGAGTTTAAAGCGGCTTTTCTTCGACGAGACAGAGGGCAAGGTCCGCTATCAACATTCAAGACATGGCTCCCGGCAGAGCGGATGGATTATCTGGAGTTCATCGCCAGAGTCACTTCTCATATTCCTGACAAGGGCCAAGTCACGATCCGCTACTACGGTCTTTACTCCAATGCCCACAGGGGGAAGATGCGTAAGGCAGGGGCTGATCCTTTTTATCCTCTCATCATTGAAGATGATCCGGCTTATGTGCCTTCCAAAGGCTGGGCCGAGATGATCCGCAAGGTGTATGAAGTGGATCCGCTGCGTTGCCCGTCATGTGGAGGCCAGATGTCGATTATCTCTTTTATAGAGGAGCATCTGAAACTTGATGGTTTGGAGATTTCGGGGGATCTGTGTCGATTGTTGAGCCTTTGACCCGGCTGTTTTGGATGTGAAAACCTTATCTCAGGATGCTCGCTGGTGGAAAATGGAAAAAATTGCAAGGAATTTGGTGCAAACGCAATAACGAAATTCCTATCCTACGCTTTTGCCTATGATTGTTTTTATATAGCGTCAATGAGTGCATCCCCTTATATAAGATTTTGCCACAAGATGAAGATGTTAGCAGAGAAAGTGAAAGATTGTGTTCCTAAACCTGATGATAGGTCACTTTTAAAGAGAATTGATGAATTTAATTACTCAAAATACACAATGTTTTGGATTTTAAAATGATTCATTATTACCTGGATATGAATGGATAAAAAAGAGAAAAGATGGATGAAAGTCAAGGAGGTAGCAGACTATTTGTCTATTAGCCAAGATAATGTCTATAGGTTGCTATATACTCACAAATTGCCAGGAGTAAAACTTGAGGGTGTAGGCTGGAGAATTGACCGTAAGAAGCTGGATAACTGGATAGAAGGAGAAATGGAAGATAGAGAGGAAAAGTGGAGAAAGATATTTGATTGGTGAGGTAAGATTAATACTTTGGAAGCCAGAGACCCTGAAGCCCTGGCTTCCAGATGATTGAAATGACGTAAGAAAACGAGTTGACACCTCGTTTTAAATAGACGAAATTAGTAATAAATTATGCTCATGGGAGGGGAAACCATGAAAGTAAGATACGAATTTTTTAGTTTTCTTTCCATATTATTCGTGCTAATTTCAGGAATATACGCCGAAGAAAAACCTTTGGCCGAAATCTACAAGCTGGGTAAAGTTAGATTCGTCCAGGAATTTGTCATTTCGGATGAATCTCTGCCTGAGGGCGAATTTTTCAGTGGCATCACTTCTATTGCTGTGGACAATAGCGGTTCCGTCTATGTATGCGATGTTGACGCAAATAACATCAGGAAATTCAATGCCAAAGGTGAATTTTTGAAAACTATCGGCAAAGAAGGTCAGGGACCAGGTGATTTCAATCGTCCTCTCAAAATTGAAATCGTTCAGGATAGGCTTGTCGTCTGGGAGTCTGGGAATATGAGAATATCCATCCTGAATCTAGATGGCGATTTTATCAAATCCATCCCATATAACTTCACGGAACTGGGATGGTTGTATGAGATTAAGGCCCTTCCTAATGAGAAGATGATATTTGAAAATCAGGTCTCTTTTCGCAGAGGCCCGTCACGTCCTTGGGAGTGCTACTTACGACTTTTTTCTTATGATTTGGAGCATATAAAAGACCTGTACGAAAAGGAGTTTTGGACACGAAAGAACATCACCGAGCCGAGAAGGCAGAGCATTCCTATTCCTTTTTCTGCAAGAGTGCATTGGGATGTAACTCCCAAAGGAAACATCGTCATTGGATTTTCCGAATCATATAACATCGAAATTTATGACCCGTTAAAAGGCAAAATCTCCTTTTTTGAACATGAATATGAGCCTGTTGAGGTCATTAAAGAAGATAAGGAGCTATTTTTTGCTGGCATGATTGTCACAACATCGAGTGGGGGCACAAGAGAGACAAAACAAGGTGCTCCTGATTACATCGTGAAGAACACAGAATTTCCAAAATACAAGCCTGCTTTTGATGACATCAAGTGTGATTCCGAAAGTAACATCTGGGTACATAAATTCTGCAAAGACCGCAAAGAGGAAAACCGTTCTTTTGATGTTTTTAGTGAAGACGGTCATTTCATTAATAGTGTTAGAATAGAGGGAGAACGTCTCTATCCTCGTGGGGTGAAAATAAGGAATCGAAGCTTCTGCATTGTAGAAGCCGATAAGGATGGATATCAGAAAATCGTTAAATACAGAATCTCTGAGTAAGCAAGGAGACTCAGGGCTGAAGGCCCAGGCCTCCCGAAAGTTGAAATGACGTCTTAATGACGGAAAATCGCCTCATTGAGATAGACGGATGAGGGGGAGAGAATTTCTAAACAAAGGGGGAATTAAAATATGGCTACACTGGTAGAGATAAGAAAGCAATTAGTAGAATTACGGGACTTCCTTATTCGTCAAAAAGGAGGTCTAACAACCCAAAAAACTGAAAAACAAAAAGGGATGTACGAATATGCTATCAAACGCTCAGATACTATAAGTAAAGAGATTAATAAAGTAATCTCTATGTTAGATGAGTATTTAGGTTGATGGTTGTTATCTCGCAGGTTCGAGGCCTGCCTGGGGAGCCAAACTTTTAGGGTAAATCCTAGAATTCTTTTTAGCCATTGGGAGCCGTAGTTAGGCGATTTTAGTCGAAGTTGGCGGTCTCATACTAATATGGACAGAGGTTTATTTGTATATATATTAAAAGTACAATAAACTAATATTTCTCAATGAAAAGGGAAGGTATAAAAAGGATATATGAAAGACTCAGCATTGAATGAAACTATAAAAAATGTGGCGACTGTTGTAATTTCAACAGGTTCTATAATAAGAATCTTTAACGCAAAAGACAGATATTCATCAGATTTAGACCACGATGAACTCAGGGAAATATTAGATTCATTAAACACAATTATAAGTAAATTATTAAACCATCCCATATGGCAAAATTTCAAAGATGATTTCGATTGCATATCTTACGATACTCCAGAAACTCCAAATATTGTGTCAAATCTTTTCAGTGCGGGATTACATTATTTGAAAGAGAAAGGAATTATTGGGGACACCATAGAAGAAGCATTTAAATATTGTGAAGAAAAAATTATAGAAATTTATGCGAGGATAGATGAGGTTTGGCTATTTGATTGTCGTTTGCCAAATTCTCATTACGATAAAGATTATAAAAATGCGAAGAGATTTTTCTATCTTCTGAAAATCTATTGGAATCTCTATCGAAATATTTTGCATGTTTGTGGACATGCTGGTCTATCTCGTCGACCACATCCGTTAGCAAGATTAATAACAAATCTAAAATATCGAATCCAATCTTGTATAGAGCAACTTGGCAATGACGAATTAACGTCTGTATATAGTAATTTAAGTTGGCTTAATCCTATAGAGAGTGAAGATTTCAGTATTGACTGGGAATGTGGTGGTGTACAAATATCGAATGAATTTGAGAACGCAATTGAGGAAGGAGCATTGAGATATGGAAGCCGAAGGTTCAAATTAACACCCCAAGAAAATTTTTTTATAACAGTTTGTAATGAAGCAACAGAAACGTATGAGAAAGAGATGAAAGAAGCATTGGATAAATTACTTGATAGAGTAAAAATGCAAGCTAAAAAATTCAAGCCCTTTGATTATTCACATGAATTAAATGAATTAAAAAAAATTGATACAAACATACTTATAAAAAATGGGGAATCTGAACAAGTAGAATTTAAGTCGACATTTCAATTTGATTTAAAACAAAAACAAATTAATAAATCGTTGAGAATTTTGGTGATTAAAACAATTTCAGCCTTTCTTAATTCAAAAGGTGGTACTCTATTAATAGGAATAGATGATAATGGTAATGTTTTAGGACTGTTAGATGATTATTCTACTTTAAGGAAAAAGAGAAATAAAGATGGATTTGAGTTGGCCCTTTGTCAAGAAATTTCAAATAGAATAGGAGATGAATGTTTCAATTACCTATCAGTAAGATTCCCATTGAGTAAAAAAAAAGAGATATGCAGAATAGATGCTACTATGAGTGCAAAGCCTACATTTGTAAAGGAGGAAAAAGGGAAAAATTTTTACAAAATCCCAGTTTTCCTTTAAGCACCATTAAGCCAAAGCAAGCGGGTTTTAGCAGAATTTGTGACACAGTTGTGACATGGGAATAGGTCTACCCTACCTACTTTTCAGCTAGCTGCTAATCCAACCTAAAGATAGTTCGTTTGGATGATGCAACCGAATTTGTTACCATTGACGAGAATATTGAACTCAGAAACCTTGATCAAGTACTCCCCTATAGAAATGCAAAATACATTATACTTAAAAATCCTCGTAACGTCGTCGCTTATGAGTGTGGATGCGATGGCAAAAAAAGGAAGAAGTATAAAGTTGTTGCTGACAGATGTTTTGGTTTTGGAATATGCGGAAACCAAATGCTAAAAAGAAAACATTTCTCTGATACTTGATCCTGAAAAGGGAATACCATTGAACATCGAAGTCTTAGTACGAGAAAATGAAATCATGACTAGAAATTAGAATTGAAATTCCTCATCCTCTTGAAAACTGTGACAAGGGGATTGCTGAGGTAGCGGATTCCAGGAAAAGGCTGGCTGGGTTGAAGGGGAAATAATTTTCTATAACATATTCTGAAATTTTATTTAAGAAGTTTGGCAAAATTGGCACAGATGATCTTTCTATCGAGAAAGATCATGGGAAGGGAAAATTTATATTATTGAATCCGGCTGGCTGTAATGTAATTATAAGACATCCATTCGAGGGATTCTCTGCCCAGCCAGCTAAACAGAGTCATTTCATAAAATTAATAATAATTATAAAATTTGTCAAGATTAAAATGGCAAAAAAGCTAAAAAAGCTATTTTTAGCCCTTTATATCCTCAGACATATCAAAATCCTTTTTATCGAGTTTTTCCGTAGATAGCGACTATACGCACCTTTCAGCAAGAAAAACAAGGCATCTACGTTAGTGTAGAAAGAGTTTTACAGCCATTGGCAAAATAGACATCTTTCATGGTGAAAAACAGCATATTTAAAGTGTTTGATTAACACAAGAACTGACTAAAGGTGTCAAATCATATTCCGCTTAACAGATAAGAATCTACTTCTCCCCCTCCTTTGGCTTCAACTCCATGCCGAGTTGCCTCAACAGTCCCAGACTATCTATTTCTTCCCTCGTCTCGACTATTTTCCCTTCTTTAATATGGTATATATCAATAACACCAAATTCAATCTTATTCCCTGTAGCAGGGATACCATAATATTCTCCTTCATGAGTGCCTGTGACAGTGAACCTGGCTATAACCTTATCTCCCTTTGCAATTAGTTCATGGGTCTTAAAATTATAGTCGTTAGGAAAACCCTGAAATTCCATCTTCATAGCTTCAATTATTCCGTCCAGGGAAATTGGTTCAGGACTAATGGACGCAGAGTAGTATGCAAATTCGGGTGCACACCTTTCCCTAAAAATCTCAATATTCCCTTTCTTTACTTCCTCCCACAAACCTCTAACAAGAGCTAAATTCTGCTCCTCAAGCTCAGCCTGGGCTCTGAACTCTTCAAGCTCTGCCATCGCTGCCTTGTCCTGGCAGCCGACCATAAAGCATAGAATCAAAACCATTGGTAGAATCATGCAGAGTTTTTTCATCCTAACCTCCTATATTGGAAGGAGTCATCCACCATTAAAAAGCCTAACGGATTTTTTAATATCTTTTAGTTATTTCTTTTCTTGTTTTTCAGGAGGGACTATCTTATAACCCATCTGCTTCATCTCTTTTAATGAATCGTAATAATATGTCAATTCAGCAATTTTTCCATCAACAACACGAAATATAACAACAACAGAAAGTTCTATTTCTGCCCCGCTGATGTGTGTGGCTTTCCAAGTCGATAGTGAAGCAACTTTGTCGTTCTTTATGAAAGTCTCATGAATGGATAGGTCCATACTTGAATAGTTTTCAGAATACGAAGTAAGAAGCTCTTTGAAGGCATCAATACCTGTCGTATCCCCTCTCATAGGATCATGATCTACATAATCAGCAGAAAACACCCTATCGCATGCTTCCATGTCAAAATTATTCCAGACTTTTAATACATCTCCCATTATGGCATTTACTTCTTCTTCTGTGAGTCCCTCTTCCGCCACCTTTTCAGCCTTCTGGCAGCTAAAAGTAAAACAAAGCACCAACACAAATGGCAAAATCATAGACAGCTTTTTCATCGAATCCTTCCTATTATTATAAAGATATCTATTTCTCTTCCTTCAGCTTAAGCTCCCATCCGAGTTGCTGCAAGAAACCTAACTGGTCAAAATCTTCCCTTTCCTCTACAACTTTTCCATTCTCAATACGGACTATAAACGTCGAGCTCATTTCAAACTTTTTCCCAGTAGCAGGGACGCCGCGCCAATCCCCTTTGTGAGTTCCTCTGAGAATTAATCTGGCTATAACCCTGTCCTCTACAGCATATAATTCTTCAATACTAAAATTTAGATCAGGAAATCCTTTGAAAAATCTTTTAACAAATTCTTGTGATTCCTCTCGGGACAGAGGTTTGGGATTATTGGATATCATGTAGTAAAGATAGTCAGGAGAATAAAATTCATTGAAGTATTCAGAGTTACCTTTGTTTATCTCTTCAATGATTCCCCGATAAAGGTCTTCGTTCTGCTCCTCAAGTGCTGCCTGGGCTCTGAACTCTTCAAGCTCTGCCATTGCTTCCTTGTCTTGGCAGCCGACCATAAAGCATAGAATCATAGCCAAAGGTAGAATAATACAAAGTTTTTTCATCCCTTACCTCCTAGTAAAGAGAATTAATATGTAGAAGTCAGTATTGCAGTCATTTTTTTTCTGGCAGTACTGGAAGAGGCTCGTTACCATTCCAAATAACCCGTGAAGCTTTCCATGTCCCATCAGCTTGTCGTTTGAAAATCCAAATACCTTTGCCATTAGCTTGAAATGGTTCGCCTCCTGCTTTAGGCGTTAACTTGAGCGTATAATGGTTTCGCACAAATGCCCAGTTACCGGCCACCTCAATCTCGTCAATTGTGATTAATTCCTCCTGATTATACTGGTCGAAGAACGGCTTTCCCCACTGTCGAATGCTTTCTTTGCCCTCAATAATCGCTTCATTCGGCGGCATTGCGACCATGTCCTCAGCGCAGTGGTCAACCCAACCATCAAGGTTTCCCTCGGCAATCGAAGATGAATAGGTTTCAAAATAGTACTTGATTGCCTCCACATCAGCAGTAACATCAACCACAGGCTCTTCAGCCACCTCTTCAGCCTTCTGGCAGCCAAAAGTAATACAAAGCAGAAAGACCAAAGGCAAAATCATGAGTTGTCTTTTCATCCTTAACCTCCTCTTTTTTCAGGGATGAAATCCTGATAGATTTACCTAATAAATAGTCCCTTCGACAATGAATGTCAATTCAAGTGCTGATTGTCCCATTTCCAAATTCCAAACCACTTTAACCTTTAACCCCTTAGCTTCTTTAACTTCTTCCATATTTTTCAATAACTTACAACGCATCAAAGAAGCTAAAGAGGTTAAAACAAAGACGTTAAAGAGGTTAAAGAATATAAAGAATATAAATAAGTTAAAGAAGTTAAAGTATATATATTTTTTTTCTTTCACTCCTCAGTTTCCTTTCTCAATGCTCTCACCTTCAAGATTTTATCTCGAACGGAGGCGTCCTTGTCTTTTGTATCATCCTTCGCTTCGGTTTTTTTCTCCTCAACTGACTCAGGTTTTCCTTCCTGGCTCCTTGCCTCAGCGTCCGCTTTCGCCATCGCGGTCATCTTTGTAAATTCAGGTAATTCCCAATACCATTTTCCTCCTACTCCACTTTCCTTGAAAGCTCTTATGTTCAATTTCTCCTTAGCTCTCTTCAAAGTCCCTGCTGATATACCCTCGTTTCTTGCAGCTCTTTTCACCTCTGTATTTAGCATTGCTCCATCCTTCAGCGTCTCGATCAGGAACTGTTTCGCCCTCTTTGTTTCACTCGTTCTCTCTGGTGGGACTAATGCGTCTTCAATATCGAAATCCTTTTCTACAGGTTTGTCCTCCCAAACGACCTTGGCAACGCTTCCCAGATTTTCCAGATGGAAGGCAAGTGTATCCTGTTCAGGAGCGAGATTATTCTTCAGCGGAGAGAAATATCTTCTTTGATTCTCCTCGTCCTCTCGATCCTTAGCCACTAGCCAAATACTTCGTGCCACGGAAGGGAATCCCATTGACCCCATAATTCGATAGAGCACCTGAAGCGAGGTGTTCTTATTACAGTGCATGATCCCTACGATCGCAACTCGATATTTCCTTGCTAATAAAGCGTTTATCGGAGCCATTGCCCATCGAACGTCAGTGTACTTATGGGAGTCAATTCGTCCGAGATAATCGGATAGCGGATCGATTATCACTAAACGATAATCCTCGTCCTTTTTCAGTATGTTCTCAAGCCTATAGATGTCCCTGGTAAGATTCAGGATTTTTATTCTTCCTTTCTCGTCGCGGCTACCTTCCAGGATGGATATGTTATTCGTATTGGCACCAGCGGCATCGGCTCTAGGACGAATCGCATAGTTGGGATCTTCATCGGTGCTGAGTATAAGGACTTTTCCATCCTTGATCTGTCTATTAGGCTTGTCGGGCCAATAGCCTCCCTTGGAGACTTGAGCACTGAGGAAGTAGGATAAATAACTTTTTCCAACTCCTGGGTCACCGATCAAGAGAGTTATTTCACCCAGAGGGATATGATTCTTCCAGAGCCAGTTTACCTCTTTTGCTTCCACGTCTGAAAGACTTCGCAATCCTGCGTTTTCATTACCTATGTTGGCCACTTCATTAAAGGAATTAACAATCCCAATATAGTCACTTTTTGCGAGTTTCTTTGCCGCTTCCAGAATAGCCCTCTTGAAAGCTTGATGCCTACGAAATTCAACTGCCTTATCCTTTATATAGCTGGGATCACCGTTTTTTGTGAGTTCTAGCACCTCTAAAAGGACATCAAGATATTCATCTCTTGGGAGCTTATCGTTTTTCTCCAAAAAAATATCCACCTCTTGTATCAACTCGTCTTCGCTTGGTGAGCGGGAATACTTATTCAGGAATTCGATTAGGAGTTCCGTCAACGAAGCCAAAATTGGGTTGTCAAAATACTCAGGTCTTATGTACTGAATATTCTCTGGGAGTGCTTGCTTCTCGGCTAGCAACCAAGCGACTATCCTCTTCTGAATATCAGAAGTGAAGTCATAGGTCTCTGTTTTGTTTTCTATCATCTTTGAGTTCTCCTATAAGTTTGAATTTTTTGCCTTGGAAATGTTTTCCATTAAGCATCTCGCCAGTCTCTAAATTGCTCACGTAAAACTGGCGGATGCAAAGGAAGGTCTCTCCATCCTCTGTGATGAAGAGGCCTTTAAAATTGAGTTTTTGAGTGTTCATTTTTTGAATCTCCTCTTTAGTTTTTTTCTATTTCATTTATGCTCCTTGTAGACCTAGACTCTCGAATTTTGGTTTGGGATTATATTTGGTGAGAGCCTCTACAAGAGTGTGTAGAGTCTTACTAAAAGACTTTTGAAACGGTTCCGTCCCGAAGCCTGAGCGCCTTTAACTCTATGACAGTCCCATCTAATGCCGGGGAATCCGTTGAGTAAGAACCATATATGCCTGTTCAACAGTGGCTTGATATTCTCCCAGTAAGGTGTATAATAAAAATCAAAAGATGGCTGGAATTAACACCACGATCACACGAAATGAGGTAGATTTCCATGTCCAAACACAAGATAAGGGGAAAACAGCTCAATATGTGGAATCGACCGTTTATAAATCCGGCCGTGTCCTTTCCTCCAGGAAAACCTTCTATACTGCAATTCTTGACAATCCAGAGCTAGAGGAACGAATCAATCAGATCATTCAGGAACAGCACAACACCATCCTGTTGGAAATTGAAGAGGGAAAGTTTGATCATTTGTGAATTTCCCTTTCTTCTCGATGCTCTTTGGTCTAAGCTAAACACAGATGAAATAAAAGGACTGCCTCCCCATTTTTCAAGTTCCGATGAGTAAAAAAAAATTGTTTTTGGTGGATGGATATTCACTTCTCTACCGTGCTTACTATGCTATCCGGCGCCTCTCTACCTCCAAGGGATTTCCCACCAATGCCATATACGGCTTCCTCAACATGCTCCGAAAGCTGCAAGACAAGGAAAATCCTTCCTATCTGGGGATCGTCTTCGATGTAAAGGGGCCCACTGTACGGCATGAGACATTTGAGGACTATAAGGCTCACCGGAAGCCTATGCCGGAGGATCTGGCCATTCAGCTTCCTGTATTGAAGAAAATCCTCAAGGCTATGCATATTCCTTTCCTCGAATACCAAAAGTATGAGGCAGACGATGTGCTCGGAAGCCTGGCCCAAAAAGCTTCCTCTAAAAACGTGACTGCAGTGATCGTTTCCACCGATAAGGATCTTCTTCAACTCGTAGATGAGTCGACCATCGTTTATAATCCCGCCAAGGAGATCTATTTGGACGATAAAAAGGTGGAGGAACAGTTCGGCGTATCTCCAAGCGAGGTTATCGATGTCCTCGCTCTCTGGGGAGACTCTTCTGATAACATTCCCGGTGTCCCAGGAATAGGAGAGAAAACATCCAAAGACTTGATTCGTCAATTCCATTCGATCGAGAACCTGCTCCAGCATCTCCATCAAATTTCAAAGACCGCTTTAAAAGAAAAAATTCAGGCCAACCTGGAGCAACTTGAATTGAGCAGACAACTGGTCACCATAGAAAAAAACCTGGACGTCGAGTTCGATCTGGACGATTTCGCCATCTCTGAGCCGGAATATGAAAAGTTGATTCCCCTTCTCCAAGAATTGGAATTTTCTTCTCTGCTATCAGAGTATTTGAAAAAAAGAAAACAGCCAAAAAAAAATTACACCATCATTCTCAAAGAAGAGCAACTTCATAATCTCGTTTCCCAAATCAAAAAGGAAAAACGCGTTTCCCTCGACACCGAAACCGACAGTCCTTTCCCCACACGGGCTCGACTGGTTGGGATGTCTTTTTCCCTCAAGCCGGATCAAGCCATCTACCTTCCTCTGCGTCATGACTATCGCCAAGCTCCTGAGCAGCTATCTCTAGAAAGGGTTTTTCGAATCCTGGGGACGGTTCTTGCTGATTCCCGAATAAAAAAAATCGGTCAGAACATCAAGTACGACTACATCGTCCTTCAAAAAGAAGCTCAAGCCCTTGAGGGAATCGACTTGGACACCATGGTTCTCTCTTACCTTCTTGAGCCCAACTGGGGAGCACACAGTCTGGATAAGTTAGCGTTGCATTATCTGCAAGCAAAGGCCATCTCTTATCAAGAGGTTGCGGGAAAAGGGAAAAACGAATTGACCATGAATGAAGTGGATATCGACCGAGTGGGTCCCTATGCCTGTCAGGATGCCGATTTCGCACTCAAACTCAGCCAAATTCTCTGGCCCAAAGTCGTAGAAAACGAGCTGGATTCTCTCTATCGAACTATAGAACGTCCTCTCATCAGTGTTCTTGCGGACATGGAAATATGGGGTGTAAAGATCGACACGGAAAGATTGAAAGATCTGAGTGAGGAGTTACAGGAATCGCTGGACCGCATTGAAAAAAAAATATATGAAATCAGCGGTGAAAAATTCAACCTCAACTCTCCCTCTCAGCTTGCGTACATACTGTTCGAGAAGCTCGGCCTTCCCGCCACTCGAAAGACCAAAAAAACCAAGGGATACTCCACCAGCGTGAGTGTTCTCCAGGAATTGGCGGCACACCATCCCATTGCACAGCATGCACTGGAATACAGACAACTTGCTAAGCTCAAATCCACTTACGCTGACGCCCTCCCTTTACTCATCCATCCTCAATCGGGAAGAATACACACTTCCTACAACCAGACCGTCACGGCCACAGGGAGGCTTTCTTCGAGCGACCCGAATCTCCAGAACATCCCTGCAAGAGGAGAATGGGGACAGCGCTTCAGAGCGGCCTTTGTTCCAGAGGAGGGGAGTCTTCTGCTCTCTGCGGATTATTCTCAGATCGAACTTCGGGTTTTAGCACATCTGTCCGAAGACCCTGGCCTTATAGAAACATTCATCCAAGACCGGGATATCCATCAGGAAACAGCGAATCAGGTTTTTGGGAACACCACAGTCCTCTTTCCAGAGGAGCAGAGAAGAAGAGCGAAAATTATAAACTTCAGTATCATCTACGGAGCGACCGCTTATTCTTTAGCCAGAGAGCTCGGCTCTTCCGGCTCGGAAGCCCAGCAATTTATCGACCGTTACTTCGAAAAACACCCGAAGGTAAAGGAATTCCTGGAAAAGAGCGTTCAAAATGCCCGGGAGAAAGGATTCGCTGAGACTCTCTTCGGGAGAAAAAGGCAAGTCCCCGAGCTCAGGCATAAGGACAAGACGGTTCAACAATTCGGACGGCGTATCGCTCTCAACACACCCATACAAGGCACTGCTGCCGATTTGATGAAGTTAGCGATGATCAAAATCTGGAAAGAATTCAAAAAAAGAAAGCTTAAAACCAAGATGATTCTTCAGGTCCATGACGAGTTGGTTTTTGAGGTCCCTAAAAATGAAGTGGAGAAAACCGAAGCTCTCGTCAAGAAACAAATGGAAAGGGTCTTTGTATTGAAAGTTCCGCTCAAAGTCCATCTCGGATGGGGAACCAACTGGGCTGAGGCAAAGTAGGCAATTCCAGCCTGAATCATTGAAAAAAATGCCGATGCGATTCGAAAGCCCTGTCTTCTCGACAGGAAGAGTTCGGGTTGATCAATAGTTTCTGGTGACCATACACGATGATTGACAACTCTCGAAAAGTGGACTAATCTAAAGATACAGAAGAAACCTTTTTTACGACAGCATGACTGCTGAGGGGATCCAAAACAGGCGCATCACTTCGACTAAAGCAGAAGGAGTGGCCGCGCTCTCCTTTTGGGAAAAATGAGCCAAGAAGAAGTTTTTAAGAATCTTTTCACCGCCATCAAGGTGTCTTTAAAAAATGCCTCCTTCTACCACCAAGGCCACCCAGCCTTTTCAAAATCAGTAGAGGACCTTAAGGAGAAAGTCGACAGTTTCTTGGGCGGGGTGGAATCGGTGAAAATCGGGTTCACTCCACACTCAATTTCCTACGCAAACAAGCACTGGGAAGAGGATAAGATATACAGAGAATTGGCCAGAGCTTTCCACTTCCGCAAAGTCAAGACCCTGGAAATCAAGAGAGGGCTGACTCTCCAAGAATTGGCAGCTTTTATCTCAAAGGTCCATCTTCCTCCCAAAGATATTTTCAGAGAAGGAGGGCTCCTGAAAATTATGGAACGGGAGAATGTCACCCATCTCTCGTTAGAGGAGCTGGACTATTCTCAACTCCTCAAAGGCGAGGGAGAAGAAGTCAAGGATGTCTGGACTTATCTTCTCGATGAAGCCGTGATCAAGGAGGATCAAGAGAGACTCGATCAAGTCGCAGAGAGCTTCGAAAAAATAGCCGGCCAGTTAACACCCGAGAATTTCACAGAAAACGAAGAACTCCCTGTAAATCTCAGCAAGCTCATGCGCTATATGAAGAAAGCTCAGGAAGAACGCTTTCATGCCAGTGCAAAAGTCTTGGTAAAGGCTTTCACGAAGAACAAAAAAATGGCACAAGCATCCAAGTTTGAAAAACTCAAGATCATCTTCTCTGAAATCGGAGAAGAGGACTTTGCCTCAACGCTATGGGAGGAAATCGCTACAGATGCTGATTTCGATGCACTCAGCTTCAGCATCTTTTCCAGGCTGACTGAAAAGGATAAACAGGAACAGATCGCAGCAAAACTGAATGAGGAAGCCAGGAAAGACAACAGGCTCATAACATCTGCTGAACTGAGAAAAAAAATAAAGGCCCTTCTATCTGGGACCTCGAGTCCCTATGTGTCAGAGATATACCGGGAAACTCTTTCCTCTCTTCTCCAAAATGTCAGTTTCCAAAAAGAATTGGTGCTGAGCAGAGACCATCTCTCGAGAAACTTTCGATTCCTGCTTCTAAACCTTTTCGAAGAAACTTCTAACAGGGAAAACAAAAAGGTCTTTTTAACCAAGATCCTAGAGGAATGGGAGGAGATAAAAAAGACCGGAGATTTCGAGTTCTTAAAACAGCTCTCTGTGGCTTTGCGGGAAACAGATAAGGACTTCGCTTCCGAAGCACTGACTGTAAAAACGAAAAGGCTCATTGCAGATCATGTGGAGAAGGCCATACTCATGGGAAAGACCAGTCCCTACCTGGATTATTTTCTTGACATCCTCGATCACAGCACGCTGGGAGTCAATTCCTACCTCCACGGAATATTTACGGATCAGAGAGTCTCCCCATCCATTCTGCAGTTTTTTTTCAAGTTTTTTTCTGACAGCATATTATACTTCTTTATGAACCTCGAAGAAAAAGCCTCTGATAGTAAATTTCTCGATAAAATCTCCGAAAGTCTCAAAACAATCGATTCTCCTCTATCTTTAAAAGCTCTGAAAACAATCTATGGGCTGGGAAACAATCATGTAAAGCTGAAAGTATTAAGGGCCATGCAGCACCTCTCTGCATTTGACGAGAATTTCCTGATGGAAATTCTGCAAAAAGGCAACCTTCCTTCAAAGAAAGAAGCCTTATTGAACCTGGTAAAAAGAGATGCGACGAGAGATGAAGCTTTGGAGATTTTGTTTTCCATTCCCTCTCCTTTCGGAATCAAGAACAGGGTCCTCCGCAGGCATATCAAAATCGTAGGAGATACAAATTTGTCAGAAGCAAGAGATCATATCTTCGCTCTAAGTCAAAGGGGGAATATCTGGAACAGGAAGCTCCGTAAGGAAGCCAAAAAAATAGTGGAGAAGCTCGATGCTAGAAAAAATTAAAAAAGCGCTCGCCAACATGAGTTCAGCTATTCAGGCCGGAAAAATATATTCAACCGGGCATCCCAGTTACAAAGATTTCATCCTCCGTGCATATGAAAGTCTCTGTGACGTCCTTGCTCACAAAAAGGAATTCGTTGTCGGCGTCGTGGAGGAAGAACTGGCTTGGGAAGGTGAAATCTTTTTTTCTCTCAGCGAAAAGCTCAGGGCCCTGATCTTCTATCTTCAGGAAAAAAGCATCGAACGCATCATTTTTCTTTCCGATCTTCAGGAAGATGAGTTGGATCGGTTCATTTCATTTCTCATCGATAAAGATAAAAAGGGACAGGCAGGAGCACAGGAATATTTGGGCGGCCTTGGAGTGAAAAATATTCATGTGGGTAAAATGAGGTCTTTTTCCGCTCAACCCGAGATTGCCGAAAAGCCGAAAACGCCTAAGAAAAAAAAGAGGGAAAAAATCATTCACAGCGTCTCTCAAGTCATCGAAAAGGTATTGAACGAAGAAGATCTGGATTACTTGGAGCTGAAATTCAACGTGCTCAACTACATGGAGGATTATATGGGGCGTCGTCAGGAACTGGTTGACCTAGTCTCTATCAAGCAGAGGGATTTGAGTACTTACCTTCATATGCTGAATGTTTCCATTCTTTCCATGTACACGGCCTCGAAACTGGGATACTCCCGAGACGATGTGCTGGATCTGGGAGTTTCAGGACTTTTTCACGACATCGGAAAACTGGTTATTTCCAAGAAAATCCTTCAAAAAAAATCAAACCTGGAAGACAAAGAACTTTTCAGGATCAAACATCACCCCACCGCAGGAGCAGAAATCTTAGTGAACTATGTGGACACGATCGGCACCCTTCCTGTTATCGTCGCTTATGAGCACCACCTGCGTTACGACCTGAAAGGCTATCCTCCCCTTGCCTATTCTTATTCCCCCCATCTCGCTTCTTTTCTCATCTCCATCTGTGATGTCTATGATGCCCTCACCCTGCGGAGGTCGTACAAAAAGGATTTCCCGCCAAAGAAGATCTACAACATCATGATGGATGGCAAGGGAGCTATGTTTCACCCTCGTCTTATTGAAGATTTTTTCAGAGTGATGGGAGTATGGCCGATAGGAACGATTGTATCTCTCAGCGACCGCAGCATCGCTGTGGTGAAATCCGTCAGCAATCAGGACATCTTCCGGCCGACAGTGGAGGTCATCCATCCTGAAAAAAAAAGAAAGGTCATCGACCTCACAGACAAAAAGAATAAACTCATCATCAAAAAATCTTTAAATCCTTTCAAGGAAGGAAAGAAGCATCTCGAACGAATACGGGCCGACGCATAAATCCATTATATGAAGCCGATTTTCCCTGGCCCTTGGGCCTTTCCCGGTATCCTCTTGATCTTTGAAAAGCATTGCTATAGATTAGTGATCTCTACCCTTAAATTTCGAATTGCTGTTCAATTTTTACATATATTGAGAGATGCGGGCAGGCCAGGATCTTAATGCCATAAGGCCAAGAGGCCAAGGAAAAAAGAGAGCAGGAGGGATGGATTGAGCATAACATCATCCTTTGGAACCGAAAATGCTTTCCAAAAAGAAAAAATGTAAAAGGGAGAGATAAAAATGAAGAAGATGATCGTTCCAGCAGTGATTGCCAAGGATCAAAGAGAACTGAATTCTATCCTTCGAAGGATTCCTGCCAACGTCAGCCTTGTTCAGCTGGATGTTATGGACGGTAAATTCGTTCCCAACCGCTCCTTGGATTTCGAATTCGAACTCGACGAAAAATACAGTTACGAGGCTCATTTAATGGTCAAATCTCCTGACTCATGGATAAAAACCCATGGGAAAAGGATCGATACCATCATTGCCCATTATGAGGCCACCACTAATCCTGAAAAAACGATCAAAAAGATAAAAAACATGGGGAAAAAAGCAGCTCTTGCCCTGAATCCGGGAACAGGAATCGAACAGGTCATGGACTATCTGGATGATCTCGATCAGATCCTGATCATGACCGTTCATCCGGGATCTTATGGAAGCCCTTTTCTTCCAGAAGTCATGGACAAAATCACCAAGATAAGGCAGTTGAAGCCCGAGCTGGACGTGGAAGTGGACGGAGGGATCAAACCAGAGACAATCGCAATGCCCAACCGGGCAGGAGCGAACATGTTCGTCTCCGGATCTTATTTGGTAAAAGCAGACCACATGGAGGAACGAGTCGGACTCCTTCTTGACCTAGTTAACAAAGAAGAATGACCTTCGATCCTTCATAACAAAGGGCTTTGCCCCAAAGTGACGGGAAATAGAGAAAGTCTCCCACTGACCGACTGATTTCCCCTCACCGGCGTGAGGTCTTGGCATGAAGGCTGAAAAGGTATAGACTGATATTATGTATGATTTTCCTCCATTCCGACCACCAAACGAGGGCCGAAGCGCCCTCATCCGTATCACCAGGGGATGTCCTTGGAACAGGTGTACATTCTGTGCGATGTACAAATCCCTCTCTTTTGAACAGAAGTCCCTCCAAGAAATCAAAAAAGATGTGCATGAAGCCCGCGCCATATACGGCAGAGTGAACACCGTATTCCTGGGAGACAGCGATAACCTTCTGCACAGAGATCTTCCGGAGATTACGGCTTTTATCCGGAAGACCTTCCCCGAGGTCAAAAGAGTCACCACTTATGCCCGGGCAAAGACAATTCTGAGAGATAAATTGGATTTTTTGGCCGACGTACGTAAGGCAGGTCTGGACCGTCTCCACATCGGCCTGGAATCCGGCGATCCTGTAATTCTCGATAAATTCTGCAAAGGAGTCAATCCCGAGCAAATGATCAAAGCCGGACAGAAAGCGAAGAGAGCTGGATTCGAAGTCTCTTTTTATGTCCTCAGTGGAGCCGGGGGCAAAGACCGATGGGAAGGGCATGCTGTAGAGAGCGCACGGGTTTTGAACGAGTCCCAACCTGATTTCATCCGGCTGAGGACTTTAACCATACAGGCAGGAACGCCCCTTGACGAAAAATTGGCAAAGGGGGAGTTCGTGCTCACGCCTCCTCTGGTCCGGCTCAAGGAGGTGAAGCTTTTCATCCAAACAATTGATTTGGAAAATTGTTATTTGGCAAGCGACCATCTGACCAACTATCTCTGGGCTGGCCCTTCCATTGTTTACCAGGGTGTCTCCGGCCTCATTCCCGATGAAAAGCAGGCAATGATCGAAACGGTTCATCAAGCTATCCGGCGTGTACAGTCCTCCTCTCTGCCGGTCAAGGATTCCAATCACCTGTACAGGGAAGGAATCCTTACCGCCCTTTGAATCTATCCCCCTTAGAGATTTTTCTTGTATACTCGATATTTTTTGTACGGCGTTCCTCCCATCCGTTCCATCTCTGCCCGCACAAGGACGTTGCTTTCCAGCTCATGATGTGTATCGATCACCTCCAAATCCGCCTCACGGGCCGACATGATCATTCCAACGCCCATCAGCACATCCAGCCCCCTCCCTCGATAGGACTCCTTGATCGCCCCTAACAACAGATCCAACTGCTTTGTCTTCTTAGCTGCCCTGAGAATCTTCAGAAATCCAAATGGAAAGAGTCTTCCTCTGGCTTTTTTGATGCCTTTTGTCATGTCTGGTATTCCAACGATGAAAGCCACGGTCTCCTCGCCTTTTCTGACGACCTTCACCAGCCTAGGATCGAGAACCGGAAGGTAACGCTTGGCCAGATCTGCCATCTCCTGCTCATCCAGGGGAGTATATCCATAGATGTTGCTTCCTATATAACATTCATTCATCAGCTCGAGTACAGGGATAATCCAAGGCTTTATCTCTTTTCTTTTATTGAATTCTACGATTTCGAATTGGCCTTTCCTTTTTACCCGTTCATAGATCTTTTTGTAAAATTCAGGAATTTCCTTTGGTACGTCCAGCTTGTACACAAAATAATCTACATCTTTCGAATAACTCTGTTTTTCCACCATTTGAGGCATCCATTCGAAGTTGTAATAGGTCGCTATGGTCGCCCTGTTTTCAAAGCCTTCGATCAAGAATCCTTCCGGATCCTGATCTGTGAATCCATAGGGGCCTATGATCTTGGTCATTCCCCGCTCTCTGGCCCATTCCTCGACCGTTTGTAAAAGTGCCCGAATGACTTCTTCATCTTTCCAGGCCTCGAGATATCCGAATCGAGCCGTTTTTTCTCCCTTGAATTCGTTGTAACGCTTGTTGATAATCCCCATAATCCTTCCTACAGGGTCCTCTCCTCTGTAGGCTAGGAGCAATACAGTATCGCTGTAAGAAAATGCTTTATTCTTTTTTGCATCGAAATACTTCCATTCATCCATGTAGATGGGATGTACCCAATTCTTGTGCCCTGCATGTATCTTTTCGGGAAGATAGATGAATTTTTTCAATTCCTTACGAGACTGCACTTCCCTGATGTTTACTTCCATAGCTGCCTGTTAAAACGCATTTTATTCTTTTTTATCCTATATTGCTCGATAAAAATCAACAAAAAATCGGTGAGCTTCCCTATTCCTGCGATCGGTTCAATGGAAGTCAGACCAACTGGCTAGGATCCATCTGGAAACGAACACACATGGCGAGCGGAGCGTGGCGATATGAAAAAATTTCCAGATTTACGGATCGCTCTGCCTGATATTTTCTTCCCCCCGTAGGCAAGCATGAGAAAAAAACAATATTTATGATCGGACTGTTGACTTCTTCTTGACGGATGAATAAACTTTTAAATCACATATTCAAACGAGCTGTCTCATAAATGAGAGTTAAAACTTTTCCTCACGGAATCCACCCCCCTGAATACAAAGATTCGACTGCTGAGAAGGAATTGGAAAACCTCCCTCCTCCTGAAAAATTATACATTCCTCTACATCAGCACTTTGGAAATCCGGCTGAGCCGCTGATAAAAAAGGGAGAGGAAGTTTTCCTCGGGCAGAAGATCGGAGAGGCTGCATCGCTCTTCTCCGCTTCTGTCCATGCATCGGCCTCGGGAAAGGTTTTGTCTGTAGATGGACACCACCACCCGCTTGGAAAACCCGTTCTCACTGCGGTGATCGCCAACGATGGGGAGGACCGTCTTTTTCCTGAGTTATCCGGAGCCGAGGATCCTTTTTCTTTGGACGCGGGAAAGATTCGTCAGAAAGTCAAGGACGCAGGGATAGTCGGCTTGGGGGGAGCCGCATTCCCGACGGCGGTTAAATTGACACCTCCCAAAGATAAGCCTGTCGATACGGTCATCATTAACGGCTGTGAATGCGAGCCCCTCTTGACGGCTGACTACCGGCTGATGATGGAGTTTCCTGACGATATTCTGAATGGAGCTGAGATTGTTAAAATCGCAACAGGAGCCGATAGAATCCTTGTGGCCATCGAAGACAACAAGCAAGAAGCTTTCAATCTCTTGAAGGAAAAAGCTGAGAACACTTCCATCCGAGTCTTCCTGGTGAAAACCAAATATCCTCAAGGTGCTGAGAAAAACCTCATTTACGCCTTGCTCGGGAGAGAGGTTCCGAGGGGCGGTCTTCCCTTCGATGTGGGCGTTGTCGTACAGAACGTGGGGACCACCAAAGCTATATGGGATGCTGTGAAAAACGGGACGCCCTTATACGAGAGGGCTCTAACCGTCTCGGGGAAAGGGATTAAAGAGCCTAAAAATCTCATGGCCAGAATCGGAACCTCCTTCCAAGACGCCATCGATTTCTGCGGTGGATTGGACGAGGGAGTGAACACCGTTATCATGGGAGGTCCGATGATGGGCCTCTCTCAGTGGTCTCTGGAGGCTCCCATTATCAAGGGAACGAGTGGAATCTTGGCCTGGTCTTCGCCAAAACCGGCCGTAGAGCTTTCCTGTATTCGGTGCAGCCGATGTGTCGACCATTGTCCGATGGGATTGACTCCCACTCAGCTCATGAAATATGTCAAGTACGACCAGCTTTCTTTAGGGGAAACCTGGGGTCTTCTCGACTGTGTGGAATGCGGATGCTGCCAGTTCATCTGTCCGGCAAAAATACCATTGGTTCACTGGATTCGTCTCGGCAAAGCCCAGATTGCAAGGCTTAAGCGGAAAAAGAGTGCCTGATGTCGAAAAATGCCCTCATTGTCCGGTCCTCACCCTATTTCGAGGACAGAGATTCTGTCTCCAAGATCATGTATACTGTCGTGATTGCCCTCGTTCCTGCTGTGTTTGCATCGCTGTACTTTTTCAGGCTGAGAGCTTTAGGCCTGTATATTTCTTGCCTGATAGCCTGTCTGGCTACAGAAGCGATCTTTCTCCGGGCGCGAAGAATGCCTATGAAGGCCTTGTGGGATGGTTCGGCCGTTATCACGGCGCTTCTTTTGGCTATGACTCTTCCCCCCTCTCTTTCCATGGAATTCGCGGTTATCGGGTCGGTCGTAGCCATAGCCATCGGTAAACAGGTTTTCGGGGGTTTAGGACACAACATTTTCAACCCTGCTCTGGTTGGAAGAGCCTTTCTGCAAACCGCTTTCCCGGTTGCTATGACCACCTGGATTCCCCCGGCAACAGTGAGCGTTGATACGGCGACCTTCGCTACTCCCCTGGCAAACCTGAAATTTCAAGAGGCTGTCGCGCAGGGAACGCTCACTTCTCTCAAAGATCTCTTCTGGGGAAATACGGGAGGATGCGTGGGAGAAACATCCGCCATCGCTCTCCTTCTGGGCGCTCTCTTCTTGCATTACAAAAAGACAATTGACTGGAGGATTCCTGCAGGAATTATCCTGGCCCTCAGCGTATTCACCGGCTTATTTTGGCTCCTCGATCCAGCCAAATACGCTTCTCCTGTGTTTCATATCCTGGCAGGAGGTCTCTTGATCGGGGCCCTTTTCATGGCCACCGATATGGTCACCTCACCGATCACGCCCAGGGGGACCTGGATCTACGCTCTGGGGATAGGCATCATGATAGGGCTTATCCGTCTCTTCGGAGGATTTCCTGAAGGCGTGATGTACTCCATTCTCTTTATGAATACGTTTGTCCCTCTCTTGAACCGGTCTTTCCGGCCCAGAATCCTCGGCGAAAGGAGGCGGTCCTCATGAGCCTCTCGTTTAGAATGGTCATTGTCCTCACCACTGTAGGTCTGATTTCGGGAGGCTTCTTGGCTGGAGTTGCACAACTGACCAAAGAAAGAATCGCTCTCAATATACAGAAAGAAATCGAAGAGGCTATTGTCGAGGTTGTTCCTGGAACAACGCAAAACCGGAAAATGTACGAAGAGGAAGACTTCACCATATATGGGGGACAGGATCCCTCTGGGGACGCAACCGGATACGCTGTCCAGGCGACTGGGATCGGTTTCCAGGATAAAATCACGCTGATGTTCGGGATAAACAAGTCCCTTCAGAAAATAACGGGGCTCACCATTATCGACCAGAAGGAGACCCCCGGTCTCGGCGCCAAAATCACGGACTGGAATGCTTTTCTTCAGTTCTGGGAGGGCCGGGATGCCAGCGGACATCTCACCCTCCGCAAGCCTCCCGCCGATTCTCTGGAAGCTCTCTCCCCCTCCGAAGTCAACACCATCACAGGGGCCACCATATCGTCACAAAAAGTCTTGGAAATCGTTAATCTTTCCCTAGATAAGCTAAAAGAAATCGTATCAGAGGGAAAAATGGCTGGAGAGGGACAAGATGCCAAATAAGACCTTGGGAGCAGAATATCTCAAGGGACTCTGGGATGAAAATCCAGTATTCCGCCAGCTCCTCGGTATGTGCCCAACTCTAGCGGTGACAGGAACCGTAATTACCGGACTGGCCATGGGCTTGGCCACAACCTTTGTCCTGATCTTCAGTTCTCTTGTGGTCTCATCAATAAAAAAGCTCATTCCCTCCCAGGTCCGGATCGCCTCGTATATCGTAGTTATTGCGAGTTTCGTGACGATTGCCGACCAATTTTTAAAAGCTTATTTTTATCCGATTTCTAAGGCCATGGGTCCCTATGTGCCCTTGATCGTAGTTAACTGTATTATCCTCGGCCGGCAGGAAGCGTTTTCCTCAAAGAATTCTGTCGGACGATCCTTTATCGATGCGCTCGGCATGAGTTCGGGCTTCATTCTGGCACTGCTCATCTTGAGTACAATCAGAGAGATCCTCGGGGCTGGTACATTTCTCGGTTATCAGGTTATGGGATCGTGGTTCAAGCCCTGGATCATCATGATTCTACCTGCCGGGGCCTTCCTTACCTTGGGCATTCTTTTGGGAATCGCGCTGTTGATCGAGAGAAAAACAATGAGGAGTTAGGCGTGGAACTGGCTACAATCTTCATCTCGGCAGTGTTTGTCCAAAACTTTGTCCTGTATTACTTTCTGGGCATATGTCCCTTCCTTGGTGTGAGCAAAAAAATCGATTCGGCCTTTTCCATGGGATTGGCCGTTACCTTCGTCATGTCCATCACGGCTGTTGTCTCCTGGCTGATCAACAATTTGATTTTGATCCCTTATGGCTTGGGCTATCTTCAAATCGTCTCGTTCATCCTCGTGATCGCATCGCTCGTTCAGCTGGTCGAAATGTTCATCCGAAAGATCAGCCCTCCTCTCTATCAGGCGTTAGGAATTTACCTCCCCTTGATAACGACCAACTGTGCCATAATGGGCTTAGCCCTGATTGCTGCACTCAACGAATACGGCTTCGGAGAAGCGGTGATTTTCGGATTCGGATCGGGGATCGGATTCACCCTGGCTATCGTTCTGATGGCGGGAATCCGAGAGCAGCTTGATTTGGCCGATGTCCCGGAACCCCTAAAAGGGGCCGGTATCGCCCTTATTGTGGCTGGAATCATGGCCCTGGCCTTCAATGGATTCATAGGGATGCTGACATGATGGATGTCTTGGTTCCGATCGCGACCATGACCTTGCTGGGATTTTTGTTCTCAGTGGGGCTCGTCATCGCCTATAAAAAATTGAAGGTTGAAGAGGATCCAAAGATAGAGATGGTCTCTGAAATGCTTCCTCAAGCCAATTGTGGGGCCTGCGGTTTTTCAGGGTGTAGAGCATTTGCCGATGCTGTCGTTAAGGGGGACGCAGAGGCCAACGGATGTCCTGTCGGGGGAGAGGAAGTCGCCCAAAATGTGGCCGAGATCCTTGGAGTTCAGGCAGGAGAGACCATCAAGAAGATTGCCCGCCTCCACTGTCGTGGGACACACGCTGCCGCTAAAGAGAGAGGCGTCTATTTTGGAATCTCTACCTGCTCTGCAGCGCAACTGGTCGGAGGAAACAAACAATGTTCTTACGGATGCATGGGTTATGGGGATTGCGTCCGGGCCTGCCCTTTTGATGCCATCTATATGGGGAAAGAGGGGCTTCCCATTGTCAGAGAGGACAAATGTACGGCATGCGGCAAATGTGTAGATGCCTGCCCGCGAAACCTTCTGGAGCTCCATCCTCTTTCCCAGAATATATTGGTGTTTTGCCGGTCTGAGGATAGAGGCCCTTTAGCAAGAAAGGTCTGCAAAAATGCCTGTATTGCCTGCGGGATATGCGTCCGTGCCTGTCCAGATGTCATCGTTCTCGAAAATTATCTGGCAAAGATTACAGATTATAAAAAGATAGATCCAGAGAAGATTCCAGAAATAGAAAAATGCCCGACTGACGCAATCGGCCGCTTAAGGAAGGACGATGAGGGATAACGGATTGGTTCTCGCTGTGGAAAGGAATCTTGCAGAAGTGGAGGTCAGCTGTTTGGAGGGTTGCGACGACTGTGCTGCCCGCAGCCTATGTATCGGTCACAAACATACAAAGGGACGATTATCTGTAAAAAATCCTCTCGGAGCAAAACCCGGGGATGAAGTCATCATCCAAATTCCGGAGGGGAACTACAGCAAGGCACTCATTCTGCTTTTCGCGGGTCTGCTTGTGGCAATGCTTGCCGGCATGGGCGGAGGTTATATGATTTCCTTTCTCCTCCCCGTCTCCCACCTGTCGGCCAGCATCTTGGGGCTTTTTATCGGCTTGATCTTCGGCGGATTTGGGCTTTACCGCATCTTCCGGAGAAAAAACCAACAAAAACTCTATCCTGAGATCATAGATATTCTGAACAAAGGAGACCATTATGGACAGGCGTGATTTCTTTAAAAGTATGCTCGTCACTCCGCTGCTGACTCCCATTTTTCTTGCTTCCAAACAATCGGGATGTGATGAGCTCCTTCTCATTTCCGATAAACCGCAATTCGTTCTCCCGATTTTACTCGAAGAATCAGGGAAATGGAAAATCATATCCGGACAAAGATATTCTTTTTCGAACGGGCATCCGCAGAAAAAAGCCCTCATTCAAATCTTTGAAACGCTTGGATGGACTCAGGTCTCCCCTCCTCGTCGATCCGATCTTTCGCTCTCTTTTCATCCCCTCCAACGTCCCACCCCTTCTTCTTTCGCTCTCGTCAGTTCAGGAAAAATTCTGGACATCCGTTCCCGCAGGCTGCGCTCTCTCTGGCAGGAAATGAATGGGCACCATCCGCTCTCTTCTGGCCTAACCATCGCATCTTTGCGAACAGGCCCCGCCCCTTCGACCGCCGGAGAAACAGTCCGGATCTACAGGGATGGACAAAGGACGGCCGAGCTTTCCCTAAAAAAAGATCGAGAGGCGTCTTTCCTGGCAAAACGAGGAGCGATCTCTGTCAAAATCCAAGGGAGGAAGGTTTGGGTCCCTGAATCTTCGTGTCCCCGCAAGATATGCTGTTTGACACCACCCATGTCATTTGCCGGTGAGCGCATTGTCTGTGCCCCGAACCATATCCTTGTAGAAATCTGCGGGCCTGGAATGGTCGACACGGTTATCGGGTAAGAAGCGTTTCCGTCTAAGGAATAAGTTTTTTCACATATATGTTTCTGAAATAAACAGGCGATCGGCTGTCATGATTTTGCAGCCCGATGTAGCCTTCGCCGGCAAAATCTTTGACCTTTCCCCGGGGCTCAGCTTCCCAGTCAACAACCACGGCATCGTTCAGTTCCACCTGGACGCGGCTCCCGATGAAGGAGATTTTTAAATGGTTCCATTCTCCTGGAGGCAGAGAGGCATCCATTCGAGGTGCCTGGGCATCATATACAGCCCCTGTTCTGTGTATGCCCTTGGAAGCATCGTCGATCTGGATTTCGAAGGAATGAAAGATATAATCATTGCTGACAACAATATCTGGAATCCGGAGAAAGATCCCTGAGTTCGTGAACTTGTCAGCACATTTATAGTCCAATTCAAGAATGAAGTCTTTGTACTTTTCCGCCGAATACCAAAGGAGGCCCATCCCGCCCTGAGATTTCAGGACGCCTGAAGCCTCGTCCAGAATAAAACAGCCAGGACCATAGTGGTTCCATCCGTGTTTGGTGTATGCCATGTTTTCCTGCCTCAAGATTTTTTCATAGTCCTGGTAATAGGTAATACTTTTCACGTACTCCAGGCCTTTCCTTATAGCTGGCGAAGGATTGTCTGCATCTTCCTCTTTCTCATGCTCGATGGATATGTATCCGGGGTAGTCTTGAAGGGTTAGCTCCGCCAAAATCGCATAAATATTGGCCTTCCCTTGACCGAAGGGAACATCGTAGGCCGCTTTGGTTCCGAACTCATTCAGGTCCTTGAGGTGGACGTCCCGGATACGCCCCTTGAGCGCTCTCAATGCCTCCACCGGATTAACGCCGGACCGCATCCAATGGCCCGTATCGGCACATGCTCCGATTCGCGGATCCATGCCATCCACGCGATAGATCACCGTCTCCGGTCTCGCATATTTTGATGGGATCGGATGGTTGTGGACGGCGACGTTTATGTTGTATTTCTTGACCATCTTCCCGACAATCGAATAATCATCATATCCGGGCTCTGTCACGATGGTGCGGATGCCCATTTTCTTCGCAAATCCAAAAACCTTGCGGGTGCTCTCCTCGTTGTTCTCGAAGTTCACGACGCCGTAGCTGACGAGAGAAAGTCCCAATTCATCCAATTTCTTTTTAATATTCTCAATTTGGTCATCTGCCAGGCTGTGGTCGAATTTCACGCTTGGATTTTTCTTATCCAGCACCTGTCCTGGATAAGGCTGAACGTTGGGAATGCCGAGATCTTTTATCTTCTGAAGAGCCTCGAAAAAGGAAAACCTCCGGTAGGTCCAGCATTGAACGGCAAAAGGGAATTTTTTTATCCTCACTCCTTCATATTTTACGTTCAGAGCCATCTTCTGTTGTTCCGGATTTTCAGGCTTTGTTCCATATGCTCGTTCTGAGGTGAAAGCCGAAAAAATCACTCCAACTAAAAAAACGGCCGCTAAAGAAAAATTCATTTTTTTCACCATCTTTCCTCCTCTGCTTTTTCGAATCGATTGCATGTCCAGGATTCTCTGTCAGGCCCTCCGTGGATTCCATTCTCCCCTGGCCACTGCCGGCAGGAAAGAATCGAGATCCGGCGGAGGAAATGCAATGGTCCTTTCCTGCTCCGCGCTCATATAGGCCGTCATAAGGAGCTCGGTTACGTTCAGGCCATCGCTAAAATTCTCTTCAGGCCGCTTTCCAGCAAGAAAAGACTGCACCATATGCCGGTTCTCTGCGGTATATCCGTAGTCGGTTTCTTCGCTGCTCAAAACAGGCATGAGCCCCATCTCTGCATTCTGTTTTTCCACAAAATCTTCTCCGGCTTCTCCCTTGACCTCCCGGCTGAAGAACACCTTCAGCCCAGACTCCAAAGAGTCGACGACAACAGAATATTCAGGCCCTAGGAGTTCCATGCTCAGCCGGAGACCAGCTCCTACAAAAGACCAAGAGGTGGTGGTTTCGACGATGAGCTTTTCCCCGTTTTCGTCTCTGTATTCGATCAGGGAACGGGCAAAATCCTCTGCCGGTCTGTTTATGTAATCCACCCGGCCGTCGCTTCTTCCGGCCAAAATCTTCGCATAATAGGGATTCTGCCATTTTAAGCAGCTGGTAGAGGCCGTTACTTTCATAGGCGTGAGAACACTCCGGTCTTTACTTGGTGGAGTCAGCATGAAACGAGCCTCCTCGACCGAATGACACATCATATCGTTGAGAACCCCTCCACCCTGGAGCTTTCCTTCCCAGAACCAAGGCATATGAGGCCCGCTATGCTCTTCTGCAGCTCGAGCAAGAAAGGGGCGTCCGGTTAGGCTCGCTCCTCGGGCCCATGCGACTTCTTTTCCCTTCACTACGGCCGGAGCAAAAACCTGATTCTCCAGGTATCCGTCGAGAAGCTGGGCCCTCTCAGCCAGTGCCAGCATCTCTTTTGCCTCTCTGACATTCCGGCCGAGGGGTTTCTCGCAGGTAATCCCTGCCAACTCACCCTTTCCGGATTCGAGCGTGTGAACGATCTCTTCCATGACCTCTATGCGTGTAAAATTTGGGGCGCAGATCCAGAGCGCATCGATGGACGGCTCCGCGATCATCTCTTCCAACGATCGATAGGCCCTGGCTTCACCGACCCTGAGTTTACGTGCGAGCGCTGCCGCTTGTTCTGCAGTGTCCTTTCTTCGGCTTACCACGCCGAGGATATCCGCGTCCCGGACTCCAACCCAAGATCGGATGTGAAAACGTGCGATGAATCCACCGCCAACGATCCCGATTCCTAACCTCTTCTTTTTCATTGTCTCCCTCGTTTCAGATTCATTTTCTCATTCTCTATAATAAAACACTAACTGGTCTGTTCTTTAGATTTTCTGTATCTGTGCCGGCCTCTCGTCTCTCACAAAAAAGAGAAAGGCCGCGGCGCTGAGCAGGGTCAGTACGCAGGGGACAAGAAACACTCCCGTCCAGTTTGTGCCTGCTTCTNNAGACTTCCTATATAATTCCCGATCCCATAAGTCACCAGCATGATCAAGCTCTGGGCCGAATGTCGGACATCTCTTGGAGAGACCGTATCGACATAGATAAAGGCCGCTGCAAAGAAGAAGACAAAACAGAAGCCGTGAAGGCTCAGGGATGCAATGACCAGCCAAGGCGGCTTTCCGATGGCAAAGATAATGTAGCGGAGAGGCCATGCGAGAACACCGATAACGAGCACATTTCTTATTCCGATCCTCGTGACCAAGTAGGGCAGAAGTACGGCCAGCACAAATATTTCTGCTACCTGGGCGATCACCATCACTCCTGGTACGCTTGCACTCGAAAGGCCTATCTTGTCAGAGGTCAGGAAAGGGGCGGTCAAAACATAATAGAACATCAGCTCTGTGGCCACCACAAAGGAGATGATCACGAAGGCCAGAAAGTTTTTGTTTCGCATCATCTTGATCGCCTCTATGAAGGCGAGGGGATTGGATCCTTCTTTTTTAGGTGGCGTGTGGGGAAGGCTGAACGCCTGGAAACCCATGATGACTGAAAATATTCCTGCCAAGAACAATGTGTCCCCTCTGATGGCAAAGGGACCTACGGATTGCGGAAGGTGCCTCCATCCCATCAAAACGAGACCAGCTGCGATCCATCCGATCGTTCCCCAAACTCTGACCATGCCAAATTCCTTCTCCGAATCTTTCAGGTTGATAAACGCTATGGAGTTGGTAAGGGCGAGTGTTGGTGCATATAAAAGGCAATAGAAGAGCATCAGCCAAACCATGGCGGAATAATTGGTCACAGTCGACGTGTACATCAACAGGCCCCCTCCTATCAACTGAAGGAATGCGATGACCTTTTGACTGGCAAAATATCTGTCAGCAACTTGGCCTCCGATAAAAGGGGTCACGATTGTCGCGAGGGGCAGCAGGCTGTAAATGATCCCCACCTGCGTGCCGCTGAATCCTAGGGTGTTGATGAGGTAATCTGAAAGAACAGGGGACCATGCTCCCCAAATGGCGTACTGCAAGAACATCATAAGGCCGAGGCGGAATCTAACACCCATGATTTGCTTTCTCTTTCACATCCTTCTCGTGCGAAGGGATCTTCCCTGAGAACAGAAACAAGATATCTATATTTGGTTTTGGTGTCAATGATAAATGCGACATCGAAGTTCCATGGCCGCAGGTTGACTTTATTTCCATATTTATCGAAAATCTAAGTTCGACCGCAAATTTTCTCCAATGAAAAAAGCTCGGGTTCTTCTCGTTTTTTTTATCCTTTCTTTCTTCCCGAGCTGCCGATCTCCAGAGAAATGGCAGTTTTCCACTTTTCTTTTCTTTGACACTGTGTGTGAATTGAATCTATACTGCTCTCCGTCTCTCTTCCTATCTGCTAAAGAAGAAGTGAAGCGAAACTTCTCAGAGATCGAAAAGCTTTTTTCTCCCGGAGTTCAGGCCCATTCCTCTCCTCAAGTGATCAGCCTTTATAAAAGGGCTCTGGATGTTTATCATGCTTCTGATGGGTATTTCGATATTTCAGTGGCCCCTCTGTTAAAAATTTGGGGATTCCGTGACGGCCCCCATCGAGTGCCTTCCGTTGACGAAGTCGAGAAGGTTTTAACCGATATTGGAATGGACAGAATCGAAGTGAAAAATGGCACGCTCTCTCTCGCTCCTGGTATGGAACTCGACTGGGGAGCCATTGCTAAGGGATTCGGAATAGATCTGGCGTCTCAAGCTCTTATACGACTGGGCGTGAAAAATGGATTTCTCAACGCGGGAGGCGACCTGTACTGCTGGGGAACAAACCCTGAAAACAAAAAATGGAAAATAGGTATCAAACATCCCAGAAAGGGAGGTTTTCTAGGTGTTCTTTCTCTTTCCAGGATTGGCCTGGCCACTACAGGAGATTACCAGAGATATTTTATTAATAATGGTGTGCGATATCATCATGTTTTCAATCCAAAATCGGGGTATCCTTCACGGGGAAAGCAGAGCGTTACGGTCATTGGTCCAGAAACATTGCTCTGTGATGCATTATCGACCGCTCTCTTCGTATCGCCTCGATCCGAAGATATCTTACAGAAATTTCCAGACTATGGAGCTGTTATCGTTGAGTCAAATGGAGAGGTTCTTCTTTCCGGAAGGCCCTTTTCCTTCCAGCCCATCGACTGATCTGAATCATTCAGGATGATATCTATATTTTCATGGGCATCAAGACATAGAGGTATTTGACATCGTCCTCCTCGGCTGGCTTCAGCAGAACAGCGCTGTTTTCGTCCTTCAGCTCGAACACAATATTTTCCGCTTTTACAGCAGTCAAGAAATCCAACAGGTATTGGGAGTTAAATCCAATCTCCATTTCTTTTCCCTGATAATCCACGTCAACTTTATCTCTCGCTTCTCCGATCTCTGGATTCGAAGAAAAGAGCTTGATTTGATTTTGTTCGATGTTGAACCTGATCCCCCTCGACCTTTCTGTAGAAAGAAGCGAAACCCTCCGGATGGCATCCGCCACTTTTTCTCTTGAAATTTGGAGCGCGTATGGATTTTCTTTTGGAATGACAGCCTCGTAGTTAGGAAACTTTCCCTCTATTATTCTCGAAATAAGGGTTCTGTTCCGAACATGGAAAAAGAGGTTGTTTTCATCAAGATCGAATTCCAAAGAATCATCATCAAATTTTCTCATCTCATTCAGCGTCTTTTTGGATATGATGGTTCGGATTTCATTCTCAACTTTTTGTCCTTCTATGGAGAGTAAAGTATAAGCCAGCCTATGGCCATCCGTACTCACAAGCTCCATTTTGCTGTCTTTCAAAAGCATCAAGGCACCATTGAGGTAATACCGCTGTTCCTGGGTAATGGCGTAAAACACACGATCGATCATTTCCTTCAACTTATCTAGGGGAATCACGATGTTCTTCGCAAACTTTGGCTCAGGAACTTGAGGATAATCTTCCTTGGCCAAACACAGAACTTTGAATTCACTCTCCCCCGAAGTGATTTCCATCTTCAGGTCTTTACCCTCATTGAAATAAACGGTCTGCTCCTCGGCAAGAGATCTGACTATTTCAAAGACTTTCTTTCCCGATATGGTTATGGCCCCCGTTTCCTCGATCTGAGCAGGAAAATGTGTCTTGAGGCCTACCTCCAGATCTGTTCCTACGAGTTCGACCTCATTTTCCGTTGCACTGATTAAAATATTTGCCAGAATAGGCATTGTATTTCTCTTCTCCACGATTCCCTGAAGAAGCTGCAGTTCTCCGAGTATATCTTCTTTCTTAATTGAGAATTTCATTTTTCCACCTTTTCACAGCAGTTGTTTATTATATATAAATATAAATTAGATTAATTAATAAAAAGAATAAAATCAATGAAAATGTGAAAAACTCGTATAATCTATTGATTTTCCTAATGAATCTGATGGATCAACATGTTTATTTTTTTGTCAAATTCTGAGTCTTTGGTGCGCAGTTTCTCTATTTTTCTTATGCTGTGCAGTACTGTTGTGTGATGCTTTCCACCGAATTTTTTTCCAATTTCGGGAAGGGATGTTTTGGTCATCTGTTTAGAAAGATACATAGCAATCTGGCGGGGAAAGGCTACTTTGGGTGAGTTGTTTTTTGATTTGAGCTGGGAAATTTTGATTTTGAATTCGTGGCTTATCGCCTTCTGAATTTTTTCAACGGTGACAATAATAGAAGAAGAATCCAGGAGACTCTTCAGTGCTTCTTTGGTTAGATCCAAATCGATAGGTTCCCCTTTGAGTGAGGAAAAAGCGATGACACGTCTCAAATAGCCTTCGAGCTCTCTGATATTGGAGTGGACCTTGTCGGCAATGTAAAGAGCTACGCTCTCGGAGAGAATGAGATCCTCCATCTCTGATTTCTTCTTAAGGATGGCGATTCGGGTTTCTATATCGGGAGGCCTCAAGTCTGCAATCAATCCCCATTCGAAGCGCGAGCTGAATCTCTCCTCGAGATTGGGAATCTCCTTGGGAGGGCAGTCACTGGATATGACGATTTGCTTCTGGCTGTCGTAGAGATGGTTAAAGGTGTGAAAAAATTCTTCCTTTGTTCTCTCCCGTCCAGAGAGATAGTGAATATCATCCATAAGAAGGACGTCCACGCTTCTGTATTTTTGACGAAAATCCAAGATTTTTCCGTACTGCAGGTGATTGATGAGGTCATTCATGAATTTTTCTGTCGTTATGTAGAGGATTTTGAGAACGCGGTTATTCATGAGGATACTGTGCCCGATGGCATTCATCAGATGGGTCTTTCCGAGACCGGCTCCCCCATAGATGTAGAGAGGATTGTAAGATTTTGCTGGGTTACTGACTACGGCAGATGCTGCAGCGTGAGCAAACTGATTGCAAGAACCCACGACAAAATTTTCGAAAGTGTAATTGGGATTCAAATTCGGATTCAGTAAAGCTCCATGTTTGGAACGCCGCTCATGAGGCGACCGCCTCATGAAGGAGCTAGGTGTGTCATCGAAGATGTATTTGATATCTAAGACTTTTCCGAAAAGTTGGTTTGAACATTTGTTGATTTGGTTGGAATAATGGAAAGAAAGCCAATCTTTGAAATATGAATTGGGGACCTTGATGTAAAGACAGTTGCCTTCCTGTCCTATATAGGCTGTAGGCTCGAACCAGGTTTCGAAACTGTTCCTGTCAATTTCCTTTTGGACAGATGCTTTAATTTGGAGCCAAGGGTTCGCTTTTTGTTTACTTTCCATGTAGATAGTTTAGATTTCCACAGGTTTTTCCACAACTGTGGAAAACCTTCTTCTTTGCTGATTTGGTATCGTGGAGAAGGCTTGGTCATCATAGCACTACAGAAAATCAATTTCAAGAGATCAAAAAATTTTTTTTAAAAATCGTATCCTATCCAGAATTTCGTTTGATAATCCCCGTATAATTTGAAATCGAAAGGACTTGAAAAATCGGGGATTTCAAGACGTTTTACAAATTCTATGTGCAGGGGCAATCCTAAGAAAAAGAATTCGAACCCAAAACCGAGTGAGCCTATAGCATCGGATTTTCTGTAAACCGGTTGACCGGTTGTATTGAATCCCTCGAAAGTCCAAAATTCTGCAGGATATCCTTTCAGCTTTGAACGCGTCAGGTCAAAAAACAAAACACCTCTGACAGGGCCTATCTGTCCAAGGAGCGTGGAAGCGACGGAAATCAGCGGCAGCCTGAATTCAAGGTTTGCGTACCACCCTTCATTGGCGATAATGTTGTAGAAATTGGATGAGCGGACTTGGTTGTTCCCCCCGTAATAGATGATGTAGGGATTTTTTCCTCTACTGGCGAATCCATCGAAGCGGAAGGCGAAGAGAGTGTTTCCTCCCAGATAGAAATATTTCCGGAAGTCCAACTCCACGGTGGTGTTGCTGAGAAAGTTTTCGGTTACCGGGATAGACTGTGTGAGGCTGAGCCTGAAGGTGCTGCCGGTCATCGGACCATAGGAACTGAAGCGGGTCGTTTCACCTACAAGCGAGACAGAGCCAGACAGGTTGTTTCCATTCCAGAAGTACTGGACCCCCTGAGTTCTTCCCTGTTGAAAGATGTATGGATCAAAGAAGTCCTCTTCGTAGTTGCTGAAACCGAAGCTGGCCTCTGCCCTGTAGTATCTGTTGAAAGGATAGTAAGCATCGAACCTGATACCTGAAATGGTTCGTGTAGCCATGGCATCGCGGTAGCTGAGATACTGGTAATAGGTGGGGTCGATATAGCTATAGGGAGCATAATAAAAGATCGTGTATTGGTAGGCGCTGAGCCCGTACTGAAGGCGGCGCTTCAGGTTTGCAAAGGAAAAAACATAGGAGCGGAAGCTCCTGACCTGGTATGCCAGGAGAGAAAAATTGTAATCTCCCATCAGGTCGGAGAAAGAGAGAGCGGTTCCTCCGTAGATCGATCCATCCGTGGAGATAATAGCGCCGATAGGAGGCCTGTTGTTCAGGTAGAGCTGACCGATGCCTTTGTATGGTTTTATCTTTTTTTCATCTATCGCTACTGTAACCACGGGCTCAAAACGCTCAAACTCTTCTTCAAAATCCATGTCCGCAAAGGTTACGGTTTTTTCCACCTGCCCTTCTAAGTCGCTCTTGAAAATCTGGAAAGCGCCTTTATTGAAAGAGGAAAAGAGAAGAGTGTTCGGCTCGTTGGGCAGGGGAGATGGAAAAAAGTTGCCTGTCCTGACATCGGTATATCGTTTGAGTTCTCCCGTCTCAAGGTTCAGAGAGTAAATGTTGTAGGCGTCTCTCATGTCTCCGACAAAAAAGAGCTCTTTGCCGTCTGGTGAAAATTCAGGGGCGATGGTGTTCCCCCGCCCGAAGGTTAGCTGGGTTCTTTTTTTCAGATTGTTTAGAGGAGAAATAAACAGTTTGTCATATGCGTCGATCCGGATGGTATAAGCGATAAATTCCCCGCTGCGAGAGATGGTTGGAGCCTTCTCGAAGAGATCGTTCGAAGTGAGATTCAGCACTTCGTGAGTTTTCAGGTTGATTTTGAAGATGTCATGGATACCCTCATCGAATGCCGTGAAGAGGAGTTCTTCGCCGTCAGGAGAGAAGACGGGAGAAGCGGGTTGATCCTGATGGATTCCAATATCGTCCACGATTTTTCCGGTAAGGGCACTGACTATGAAGAGGGAGTGTTTTTGTCCTGCCCGGCCGAAAAATGCGATTTGATCTCCATCAGAAGACCAGGCTATGTCTCGTCCTTTTGAGGGATCGATTTCCAGTTTTATGTTTTCGTATTTGAGGGTGTACCCCTTGGTGATGTTTTTGATCACGCTGCCGTCCTTGGTAGAGAAGAGGAGGATGTCGAAGTCCATGTCTTTATAATTGGCGAGCAGGACAGCGACGATGTCGCCAGAAGGAGAGAGCGCGTGGGAAAAAGCGAAGTAGTAGGGATTGAGCGGGAACTCAGGCCCGATGGTGATACTGTAATCCTCTGGATTTTGTCTCGTAAGGAAATGTTTGTGTTTGGCACGAAGATATTTTTTAAACTCGTAATTGAATTCTTTTATGGTTTGATCGAAAGCTCTATCGATAGGATTCTGGCGGCCTACCAGAGGAACGTTTTTGAGGGCATGCCAGAAGTTTCTGATCCCGAATCGGCCGTATTTATGCTCGATGAAGTCGAAAATTGCATGGCCGAAGTCATAATCTGGCGGTCTCGGAAGAGGATAACGAGAATAGAGGTTGCCGCCTCCGACCAGTTCTGGAATCCGGTCGTTGAGCACGGCATCTCTAACGATCAAGGCGGACCAAGGCGTCCAATCTTGGGTGTTGTACTCACAGTAGCCCTCAAAAACCCATCCCGGAGGCTGAGACAATGCATACAGCACTCCGCCTGGAGAACCCCAGAGCAGATCATACTCAAAGACATGGCTTATTTCGTGCTCGAGGAGGTCTTGGATTTCATCTATGGCCATGTCGCCTTGGATGGCAATTCTGTAAAGGAGAGGCTCTGCGACGCCTATGACTCCTTCAGGGAGCTGAAAGAGATTGGTTTGATAAAAATCCGTCGAGGTTTTGTAGTAGAGAAGTGGGACGGAGGCTGAAAGCTGGTGTTTGATATCCTCGCTTATGGATTTATACGCACTCTCGGCGAGATCTGCTATCTTTTTGAGGTCCTTGATGTTGTCTGTGTAGTAGTAGATGTCAAAATGCTCCGTTTTATAGACTTTCCAATCGAAAGTTTCATAGAGGACCTTATTTTTTCCGTAATAGGGGAAATAGGAAAACTGGGGGAAACACAGGGTGGCCCCGACAAATAAAGCGAAGACAAGAAAAAAATATCTTTTGACTCGGCTCATGGTTTTCTCCTTGATTCCTGTTACTTGATGAGATATCTCTGTTGGATCTGTTCTTCTCCCAGAAGCTGACGGAAGAGTTTATCCCTTACAGAATGGATGATGTCGATGAATGCAAAATGGGCCGTTTGGTTTGGGTTTTTGTAGGTTTTCGATTCCTTGAAATTTCTTTCATAAAGAACCTTCCCTGTTTGGGCGTCGATAATATAGATCTGAAGATCGAGGGAATAATATTTTCTCGAGTCAATCCGTGATTCTTCAGGAAAAGGGGTTTCGAACTGCCTTTTCTGCAGAGACTTGATGGCTTTTCTGGTTTCCTGACTGTATTCCAGTTCTCCCGTAAACAGGAGGGTTCCTTTCCCTTCAGGATAAAAAGCCGTCCAAAATTCCGGGGCCTGGAACACGTCTTCGGTCTCGAAGGAAATCTCTTTGGAAGAAATTTTTTTCTGCAGGTTTTGGTCGAGCTCGGCAGAGAAGAAGTCGGTCAGCTCTCTATTCATATCGAAATCTTGGGTTTCTCCCTTGATCATGAAATTTGTGACGACAAATTCATCGAAATTATCCAGCGGAATAGGAGTCTTTCTGGGAAGCTCTATTTTCAGTTTCAACTGCTCTTCTGAGCGGCAGGAAAAGAATATTAGAATGAGCCCAAGCAGGAAAACGAGCCTATATTCCCTTTTTATCCTTTTTTTTGTTCCCGTTGTCTTCATCTTTTTCACTGTCTTCGAGGTCTTTGAGACGCGACTTGAACTTTTCGTAATTGGCAGTTATGAGGTCATGGTCAGGCCGCAGCTTAAGCGCAGTCTCATATTCTTTCTCAGCTTCTTCCCATAGCCCTTTTTTTTCATATGCCACAGCCAGATTATTATGCGCTGCGGCTGAGCTGGGATCGGACTGAATAACTTTTTTCCATCGGAAAATGGCTTCGTCCCATAGATCCTTCTGGGCAGCAAGGATACCGAATTGGAGCTGAGTCCGAGGCAGCGGCCGGGAACAGGCGGTGGTAAGGATCAGGAAAGGGAGGAGAAAGAAGGCGAGATATTTATTATGAATCATTTCTTTATGCCTTAGATAATAAGATACTTTTTCTTGAATTTTTCGTCAAGTAGTCCACACTGCAATATTCATACCAGATCCCTTCAGGAATGGAGAGATAATGCCTGGGAAAAAGTCGTCATGAAAAAGGGACAGGTGAAGGATGCGTGTAAATTTATTATCTACTTGCTCCAGCCGGTGAAAAAATCTTTACACACCCGATATTCCCGCATTCGGGCAAACGGGCCCGTTTTTTATGAATCATTCAGGTTGGGTCAAGTCCGGGTTGGCATTTGTCCGGAATTATGGTATAAAATCTCTTCATTTAAACCTTGATTTGAAGAGAGCTGAAAAAATGCCGAAAGCATGTGAAATTTGTGGAAAAGGTCCCATATTTGGACACAGCATCAGTCACTCTCATAAGGCATCCAAGAAAAAATGGAAGCCAAACCTGCAAAAGGTCAAAGCTCAAACACCTTCCGGAGTGAGAAGAATATGGGTTTGTGCCAAATGCCTTCGAACCGGAAAGATCACTAAGGCCGTTTAACAAGACTAAACCTGAATGATCCATAAAAAATGCCGATGAGATGGGCAGTTACTGAATAATCCAGCCTAGACTCTTTCAACAGAAAAGATCTGTTTGATTCCCGATATCCGCTTGATAATTTGATTGAGATGCTGGATGTCGCGGATGGAAAGAGAGAGCCGAATGAGAGCTCTTTTTCCAGCTGAAGTACTAACCTGGGCCTTGGTGATGTTTCCTCCGAGGTCTGCAATCGCTGCCGTGAGCTTGGCCAAAACTCCAGGGGAATCTTGTCCTTTTATCAGAAGGCGCCCCTGGTAGAGATCCTCGCCGGCAGAGGGCGACCAGGAAACGTCCACCATTCGCTGAGGGTCGAGAAGCTCTTTCTTCACCATCTGACAGCGCTTTGCATGCACGGTCACTCCCTTTCCTGCTGTGATATATCCGATAATCGGTTCTCCTTTTATAGGAGTACAGCATTTGGCCAGGTTAACAAGCGGTTCCTCGGCATCCTTCACTTCGATTAAAGGGGAAGGCTTTTTTGAAACTTTTGAAACGACTTTTTTTAGAAGAGTCTCTTTTTTGTCTGATAATTTCTCTGAATAGAAAAGCTTTTCCATAAACTTCTTGTTGAGAACGATCTTGCCAGAACCGATAAGGGCGTAAAAGGATTCGATGTTTTCAATACGATAAGACGTTCTTTCAGAGATCTTTTCTAAAAGGCTTTTTTCTTTGAGTGCATGAGCTGGCACCGCATATTTTTTTATCTCTTTCTCCCAAAGCCTTTTACCAACTGCTGTGTTTTTTTTCTTATCCTGTTGGTTGAACCACTGTTTGATTTGGTGTCTTGCTTTTGAAGTAAAAGCCTTGTTCAGCCAGTCTCTACTCGGCCTTTTTTCTGGGGAGGTAATGATTTCGACGATATCTCCACTCTTTAAAATCGTTTTTAGTGGAGCGCTCTGCCCGTTGATTTTGGCCTCTCTTGCCTGAAGCCCAATTTCAGAATGGATCTTGAAAGCAAAATCCAATGCCGAAGCGCCCGCCGGCAAAGTCACAACCTTTCCCTTGGGAGTAAAAACGTAGACTTCTTCCGGGATAAGGTTGATTTTCAGGTTTTTAAGGAATTCCCTCGGATTCTTCTGTTCCTTATACAAATCAATCATCTCTCGCAGCCAGTGAAGTCTCGCGTCTTCTTTCATTAGGGATTGAGGCGCTTTTTCCTTGTATTTCCAATGGGCAGAGATGCCGTTTTCCGCCATGTTATGCATGGTCTTTGTCCGAATTTGTATTTCGACCGTTTGTTTGTTTTCCGTAATAATTGTTGTATGGAGGGCCTGGTAAAGGTTTGGTTTGGGCATGGAAATGAGGTCCCGGAACCTGTGAGGAAAATGGGGCCAATTTTGATGGATGATTCCGAGAATGGCGTAACAATTTTTGACCGAATCTGTGATGATTCTTATGGCCAAAAAATCGTAGACTTGATCGAAATCAATGCCTTGGCGCTTCATTTTATGGTATATGCTGTAGAGACGCTTGATTCGGAAAAAAATTTCTGCATGGATGTGGTTCTTCTGCAGAAGTTCCTGGAGGATCCGTTTTATTTTTTTTATCTCCTTTTCAGCCTTTTTCCGCCGGAGCTCGACCAAAGAGGTCATGTCAAAGTAATCATCCGGAGAGACGTAACGAAAGGAGAGGTCCTCCAGCTCTGCCTTTATCCGACCCATTCCCAGCCTGTTGGCAATGGGCACATAGATTTCAAGCGTTTCCTGGGCAATCTGTTTCTGCTTCGGTTCGGGAAGAAACTTTAAAGTTTTTAAGTTGTGGACCCGATCGGCAAGCTTGATGAAAATGACTCGAAGATCATCTGTCATAGCCAGGATGATTTTTCTTATGCTTTCTGCCTGCCGAGTTTCCGGTGACGATTCCTGAACACGGCTGATTTTTGTGACCCCTTCCACCAGATCTGCAATTTCTTTGCCAAAGGCTTCCTGCAAATCCAGAGCGGTCACCGTAGTGTCTTCAAGAACATCGTGCAGCAGGCCGGCAGCGAGAGACGTGCTGTCGAGCTTCATATCGGCGAGTATGCTGGCGACCTCTAATGGATGGCTGAGATAGGGTTCTCCTGAACGCCGGATTTGGCCTTCGTGTGCTCTGCCTGCAAACACATAGGCTTTCTTCAGAAGCGTGATGTCTCTTTCAGAATATTGAGAAGAAATTTTTTCTAAAATATCATCAAACCTGATCATCTTTCTCAAGATTTATCTTGGAGTCCAATTTTTCCTTTTCCAGGATCCATTCCACGGCTCCGAGAAGGGTGTCCGCCACATAAGCAGGTTCCATCCCTTTCTCTCTCAGTTTGGGCAGGGATTTCGCCCCGAATCCGGTCAACACCAGGATAGGAGATGCCTGAATATTTTTCCCGAAGAGGATATCTTCCACTTTATCCCCGATCATATAGGATTGAGAGAGATCGATATCCAGATCATGGACCGCTCTCCGGGCCATTCCTGGATTGGGCTTGCGGCAGGCGCAGTCTCCTCGATACTCCGGCCGATCGGAAGCCTCGTAGTGGGGACAGTAATAAATTCCGTCAAATCGGGCCCCGTGCTGTCCGAAGTCACGGGCCATCTGTCGATGGATGTCGTGTAGATTTTTTTCTTCGATGTAACCTCTTCCTATACCGGATTGGTTGGTGACCACCACGGCTAGAAACCCGGCCTGATTTATTTTTTTCACGGCCTCATAACTATAGGAGAAAATGTCGATCATGCCGTATGAATTAGGGTATCCCACATCCTTGTTGATGGTTCCGTCTCTGTCGAGAAAGACCGCACGTTTTTTCATGGCAGAAACTCTTGGCAAGCTTCAAAGACCTCTTGTACGGCAATGCTCATCATACATCTGTGGTCGAAAGGGCATTCTCTGTATGAACAGGGCCAGCAAGGCGCACCTTTATGGAGCAGGATATACGGCTTTTGGTAAGGACCGGTGCGGAGTGGCTCCGTAGGGCCGAAAAGAGCCACCACCGGGACTTTTAGAGCGTTGGCCAGGTGCATGGGGCCCGAGTCGTTCGAGATAATAAGACTGCCGAGGCTAATGACTGCAGCCAGCCTGGAAAGGCTTGTCTGGCCCGCTAATATGAAAGGCCTTTTAGGCATTCCCGCTGCGATGCGCTCGGCCAGGGGAATTTCCCTCTCTGTGCCAATGATCAAAATTTGTGCGCTGTTTTCTTTTTGGAGCAGGGATGCGAGCTCGGAATATCTGGACGCAGGCCACCGCTTGGCCGGTCCGTAAAAAGCACCGGGATTGATGATAACAAGGGGTTTTTCGATCTCGATCCCTTGCGATTCAAGCCATTCTTTTACATGGTTCGGTTCTCCCTGATCGAGGGTAAGATTCATCTCGGTTGAATGCTTTTTCAATCCTAGTCCTGAAAGCAGGTCGAGATAATAATGGGCCTGATGACGGCGGTTTCCCTGATTCTGAATAGAAACTCCTTTGGTAAGCAGAATGCCGCGGCCGTCACTTTTGTATCCCCATCTTTGTGGAATCCCCGCTAGATAGAAGAGAAGGGCAGATCCGAAGGAATTCGGGAGTAAAATGCCGAGGTCAAAGCCAACCCCTCCGAGTTTTCGGGCCGATGAAAAGAGATTTTTCAGGCTGTTTTGCTCAAGGAGGGGAATAACGCCTTCAAAGCGCGTCTCCATCTGGAAAAGATCTCGAACCCAATCGTTAGCCGCAATCCACAACTCGGACCCAGGGAAGTTCCTCTTGAGATTAGCCAGGGCCGGAAGAGCCAGTATGGAGTCACCAATCCAATTCGGTGCACGGACAACAATTTTTTTGGATTTCATTACCTTCCCTTTATGGGGCTATTTCTTTTCAGACGAGGGAGGGGATGTCGGTTTTTTGTCTTTTGGCGGTTCTTTCTCTTTTTCTGGTTTCGCTGTGTCCGTGGATTCCGGGGCTTGTTTTCCCTTGGAGGCATAATCTGTGATATACCAACCGTTGCCTTTAAACTGAAGGGCAGGAGGGGAAAGAAGTTTTTTCACTGTTCCCCGGCACCGGATGCACTTTTTAAGAGGGGGGTCATTGATTTTCTGCAGGATTTCAAAGACAGCCCCGCAATTTGAGCATTTATATTCGTACAATGGCATGATCTACCTCAAAAAGAAAATTCCATTATACCAGAGAGATGTCTCGATTTAAATAGGTCACATTCCCTCAGTGGAAGATGATTGCCTCAAAAACAAAAATGTCTGCCCCCCTCCTCCATGCATCCTTTGGAAGACCTGCTTTGGTGCATGTCCGTTCCAGGAAAGTCTTTTGGTCCCAATGATTCTCTACGGGCACCTGGGGAAGGAGGAGCCCCTTTTTTCCGTTCTTGGCAATAACCAGGCCGTGTTTCCCTATCTTCACCATTTGAGGATCATCGATTTTTCGAAGCGGGGAAAGGACAGAGATCTCGATTTCGAGTTCATCCAGCTCATCTTCGCGAACCGGGAGAAATCGTGTATCCCGGCAAGCCGCGTAGACAGCTGTCTGCATGATGCTTTGATAGAGGGGGAGGCGGGATTCGATGAAGCCGATACATCCCCTCAGTTGCCCGCGCTTTTTTATGGTGACAAATGCGCCCTTCTTCTCGATTAGGCGGGGATTCTCCGTTTCGTATTCGGGTATCTTGTTCTCTCGGACAAACAGCTCGATCGTTGAGCGGGCTAACTCCACGAGCTCTTTTTTCTCCGCATCGGTCAGCTGGAATTCCTGGGGTGCAGAGCGGGTGACGAGTGCTGCTGCAAGGTACCCGACCACTCTTTCTTCGTCCCTGTTGACCTGAGAAGAATCGGAATACTTCAATATCTCCACTTTGGCTTTATTTTGAGCATACAGGAGAGCGGTCAGAACAGGGCCTCCGCCGCACATGATATTCTCGCCCCTCTTGCATTTTTTTATGAGAGAGTCGATCTCGAATGCTTTGATTTGGGCGATAGTTTTTTGGTCTCTCATATGAGCGTCCTTTTTTGACAAGAAATGGGAAAGATCTGTGGAGGCAAGTATGAGGACTTTTTTGCCTGAGAGGACTTTTTTCAACCCGTTGGCCAGGTTCATGATAGTGTTTTTTCGCGGATATCCCATGACAATAGGCACGATTTTGGCATGAGGGAGTACTTTTTGGATGAAGGGGACCTGTATCTCCACCGCATGCTCCTCCCGGTGGGCTCGGGCGATATAAGTGAAGCCTGTTGCCTTAGAAATCTGATTGGCAAGAGTTGTATCCACTTCGGCAGTACCCAGGGGTGTCTCATAGCCCCCCGTCTGGTAGATGGAACATCCTTCGAAACCAAAATGATGGGAAGGAGAGAGAATCACGACAGTCTCCCATGCTTGACCCTTGATGAGCTGGTATGCATAGGCTGCCACCTGGCCTGAAAATACGTAACCGGCGTGAGGCACAATAATGGCGGCAACTTCTCCAGCGGGAAGGGAATCCTTCTCGACGTTTTGAAGGAGGTGGTCGATATGGCGTGAGAGCTGCTCCGGGTCGCCATGATACCACGTTCCGGCTAATAAAGATTTTCTTATTCCCTGAGGCCAGGAAGGAACGGAGAGGGCAATGAGAATTCCCATAGCTGATGCGATGATTTTCTTCATAATATTGATAACCTTTTGGGGGAGCATAAAACAAATATACTGAGAAAACACGGAAAAATCAATCTTCTGCCCTGGGGTTAACAGTTGACTTTTGTCTGATTTTAGTTAAAAATTGAGGTGAAAAAAACCATGAAAGATATATTCAAATCTCTATTTGTGCTCATACTTGCATCTTCGGCCTTTTATATTGGCTTCTATTTGGGCAAAGAAAAAATCGCTTCTCAGATTCCTGAATTCCAGGGCGAGCCCGAAGAGAGCGCTTAAAGCCATCATTGCTTTGTGGGCGGTTCTTCTTCGCTCGCTACTGTCTGCCCTTGTGTTGACTAATGCGAAGGGCCCATCTATAATCTTAGGTAAAGAACAGTCTCGAGGCAGCGAATGAACTTAGCGCTTTACGGCATCTTGATATTGCTTGGCTTATTCATCATACTCTTGGTGTTCAATCCGAATATCTCCTGTTTTGGGAAAAAAATAAAATCTCCCTTTTACCCTCTGTTTCGGAAGAAAACGCGGAGAAAGATCACCACAGAAGACTACGGATTTAAGTTAGGAGGAAAAGAAGGGGCTCCGGGGAGAGAAAAGGCCCCGGAAAGGAAAATTCCAACTGAAGATTACGGATTTGACCTGGGTGGAACAGGCCGGAAGGAAGACCTCGAAGAAACATCAGGCCCTGGAGAAAAGAAGCCGTAATATCCCAGCATTATGTGTCGATGGGCTGATTGAAAGGATGGATTTTGCGGAAAGTTCTGCCTGGCGGAATCTGTCTCATATCCATATTTCTCTCTGCCTGCCAGCCTGCCCGCATATCCCTAAGCCCTCTTCCTCCTCGGATAGAGAGGATTGAAGGGCATGCTTCTTTAAGGATTTCTGGAAATCAGGATTCGTCGAGATCAAAATTCGCCTTTATCTTCCAGCTCCCAGACCGGGCCCGGATAGAAGTTTCGGGGGTACTGGGAAGAGTTCTTTACCGCATCATGATTGTCGAGGAGGAGGCCTATTTCATCGTTCCTTCGAAAAAAGTGTATTGGCAGGGACCGGAGGAGCAAATTATCGACAAATTCCTGGGCTTTCGTCTAAATCTTTCTGAGATGATCAACCTCCTGAGCGGAAAATGGAAGAGAGAAAAAGCAGAAATGGAGGCTGCAGCCCAAGGTTGGTCATTGGAAAAAGACCGGAATGGCAGGATCGTTTCCGGCCAAAGGGGAGATCTGCGGTTTAAAATCACAGAATTTATCGATAACACGCCGTTTGCCCACCGCTTGGTTTTTGAGCATCCTTTGAGCTCAGGAGAGTTGAGGGTTCTCAGCCTTGGACTGAACAAGCCCATTGGTGAAAAGGTGTTTTCGCAGCAATTCTTAGAGAGGTATATGCCGACGACTTGGGAGGAGATCCAGGAGTTGATTGGAGATGCGCGTTAGATCTTATGCCAAGATCAATCTGGGCCTTGAAGTCCTGAGAAAAAGGGACGACGGCTATCACGAGATCAAGACTCTGTTCCAGTCGGTCGATTTGAATGATAGGCTGGAGTTACGGCCTCTCGATCGAGACAGCATAATTCTTGAGGGAGAAGATGATACCGTTGCATGGGATGAGAACAATCTCATTTATAGGGCCGCAAGGCTTTTAAAAGAACGATTCGAAATAAAGTCCGGCCTCTTCGTCCGTGTCGAAAAAAACATACCTCCAGGCAGAGGTCTGGGAGGGGGAAGCAGCAATGCTGCGGCCACGCTTTGGGCGCTGAATGATATTTGGGGCCTCGGGCTTGATAAGAGTGCCCTTATGGACCTGGGACGAATCTTAGGAGCAGATGTTCCCTATTTTTTGGAAGGAGGCCTTTGTCTTGGCGAGGAAAGGGGTGACCGAGTGACTGCTCTGGACGATCTTCCCCCTTGCTTCTGTGTGCTGGCTTTTCCGTCCTTTTCGCTCTCGACGGAAGCCGTTTATGGACAGGTTGGCGGTTCCTTGACTTCACAGGATAAAGACAGTAAAATTATCAAGTTTTTAGACAGCCGGAATTTAAGTGTATTGGAAAACGATTTAGAAGAGATAGTTTTTAGAACTCATCCTCAGATAAAGGCGATCAAAAACCTCTTCCAGGAGCAAGGTTCAAAGCTGTCTTTGATGAGCGGAAGCGGCTCAGCCGTATTTGGGCTCTTCCTGGAGAAGGAAAAGGCAGAAAGGGCTTCGAGAACGCTCATGAAAGAACATGCCGTGGTGCTGACTGAGACGTTATCTCGTGAAGACTTCTGGAAGGAGAGAAAAGCTGGGGTGTAGCCAAGCGGTAAGGCAGCGGACTTTGGATCCGCCATTCGGAGGTTCGAATCCTCCCACCCCAGCCATGTCTTGAGGGCCTGCCCCATGATCGGAGAGGTTGAGAAGGAGGAAATAGCGTGAAGGAAGAAAACACGATGAAGGTTTTTACCGGTTCCTCTAACCGTTTGCTGGCAAAGGAAATTGTGGACTCTTTGAATATGGAAATGGGGAAGTGTGTTCTCGAGCAATTCAGTGATGGAGAAATTCATTTTTTTGTTGATGAAAATGTGCGGGGAGAGGATGTTTTCATCATTCAGTCTGGAAGTTTTGAAGCGAATTTCCACCTAATGGAACTCTTTTTGATGATCGATGCCTTCGAAAGAGCCTCCGCGGAAAGGATCACGGCGGTGATTCCGTATTATGCTTATGCCCGTCAGGACTGGAAAGACAGGCCGAGAGTCCCAATTTCAGCGCGCCTCATGGCAGACTTGCTCGAGGCCGCCGGGGCAAACAGAGTTCTTACTATGGACCTCCATTCCCCCCAAATCCAGGGATTCTTTTCTATTCCCGTGGATAACCTCACGGCTGCCCCTGTGTTGGCCAAATATGTCCAGGATCTGGAATTGAGAGACTTGATAATTGTGTCTCCAGATGCCGGAGGAGTCGGGAGAGCCAGGGCCTTTGCCAAAAGGCTGAAGACAAACCTGGCGATCATAGACAAGCGCCGACCAGCTCCGAATGAAGCCAGAGTGCTGCACGTGATCGGAGATGTCGAGAACAGGGACGTGGTGATCCTCGATGACATGGTGGATACAGGAGGCACACTCGTTCACAGTGTCGATGCCCTCCTCCAAAAAGGTGCTCGAAGAGTGTATGCTGCATGCACTCATCCTGTATTGTCGGGGCAGGCGATCGAGAGAATCGAAAATTCCGGATTAGTGAGGTTAATCGTTACCAACACGATTCCCCTGAGCCAGGAGGGGCAATTATCCGAGAAAATTCAAGTCATCTCAGTGGCCGAGCTCTTCGGAGAGGCCATTCGAAGGATAAATCGAGGAAGTTCAGTGAGTTCATTATTTGTTTGAGGAGGAAAGTTGCGATGAGTTTGAAAATCAAAGGAGAAAAAAGAAGTCATTTCGGAAAGAACGCGTCACGTAAGTTAAGGCGGGACGGAAAAGTTCCTGCTATCTTGTACAGTGGAGGCAATCCAGGAATTCCCTTGGCACTGGATAAAAAGGATATATTCGAGATTTTGAGGTCTGAAACGGGAGAAAACACGCTTTTTATAACCTCCTACGATTCAGAGTCCAGGGATACGATGATCAAGGAAGTACAAATAGACCCGGTCTCGGACGAGATCCTTCACGTCGATCTCATCCAAATCGAAATGGACAAAGCGATCAGAGTTTCTGTCCCCGTGCTTATTACCGGGGAGGCTGTTGGAGTAAAGACAGAGGGAGGCTTTGTAGACGTCATCACCAGAGAGGTTGAAGTTGAATGCCTTCCTCAACGCATCCCAGAACACATAGAGGTAGACATCAGTGCCCTCCACCTCAATCAGTCGATCAAGATTGAAGAAATCACCCCTCCCTCTGATGTGGAAATAGTGAGTGATCCTCATGCAGTCGTTGTCCTGATCGAAGCCCCTACCAAAGAGGAAGTTGTAGAGGTTGAAGAAGAGGAAGAGGTTGAAGTCATGGCGGAGGGAGAAGAACCAGAGGTCATCAAGAAAGAGAAACCCGAAGAAGAGAAAGAAGAAAAAGAGGCGGATAAAAAAGAGGAGTAATCCTTGTGGGCTGTGGTCGGCCTGGGGAATCCGGGAAAAAAGTATGACAACACGCGACACAATGTGGGATTTTCCCTGATAGAAAGAATAGCGGAAAAATGGGGCGTCAGGCTGAAAAAGAGAAAACATCTGTTCAAAACGGCCCAGATAGAAAGAGACCAGCAGGGCGTGCTTTTGGTCAAGCCTTGGACTTATATGAATCAGAGCGGTCTCGCTGTCAAGGAGATCGTTCGAAGAACAGGAATGAAGTTGGATCATATGGTCGTCGTTTATGATGATTTGGATATTCCTTTAGGGGAAATCCGGATTCGAAGAGAGGGCGGCCCGGGATCTCATAAGGGGATGATCTCGATTATCCGGGAAATCGGAGGGGATCAATTTCCGAGAGTGCGGATTGGGATCGGGCCCTTACCCTCCTGTGCCGACGCGACGGATTATGTTCTGTCAGGGTTTGATAAAAAAGACAAACCCTTCCTGCGTAAAGGCTTGGGCAAGGCTGAAAATGCGGTGGAGTTAATTTTGGACGGAAAAATAACGGAAGCAATGAACTGCTTCAATCGAAAGCGAAAGGATGCTGAGACAGAAAATGAAGATAAACCAGCCAAAAAAGGAATAAAGTGATGGACAGAAGCGGAAATATATACTATCCTATTTTTTGTCTCTGGAATTGAGCAAGAGGCTCCTTGTTCTCTCTTAAGAAAAGAGGGAGCTGCAAATCCATAAGGAGGTGTCGATGAGACATTACGAAACAGCATTTCTTATCACCCCCAAATTAGAGGAAGAAGAAACGGAGAAGCTTATCCAAAAAATGGCAGATATCGTCGCAGAGAAAAAGGGCAAGATGGTCAAGATCGATAAATGGGGAAAAAAGAAGTTGGCCTACCCTGTCGAGAAGCAGAACGAGGCCTTCTATGTCTTCCTCCACTATGAAGGAGAACCGGATATCCCTTCTGAACTCGAAAGGACGTTTAGGCAGACCGAGCCGGTTCTGCGGTATCTGACCCTGAGAAAAGAGACCCAGCCGGTGTCCAAGAAAAAGAGGAAGGTGAAAAGGAAGAAAGCAGAGGAAAGGGATGAGGACAAAGAGCGAAAAGAACGCTTCAAGGAAAAGGACGAAGCTGCACCGGATTATGAAGAATCCGGCGAGGAGGATTAAAAATGGCAAGAGAGCAGAGAGAAAGAAGTTCCTACAGGAGATACTTCCCTCCAAAAAGAAAGTACTGCCGTTTTTGTGAGAGAAATATCAAAGAAATCGATTATAAAAATGTAGACATCCTTAAGAGGTATGTACCGGAAAGAGGAAAGATTGCACCCAGGCGTGTGACCGGGACCTGTTCTTATCACCAGCGAAAACTCTCCACGGCGATAAAGAGGGCACGGCTTCTCGCCTTACTCCCTTATGTTGAGGATTGAAATAATGAAGATTATGCTAAAAGAGAACATTGAAAATCTGGGAAAAAGAGGAGACATTGTAGAAGTAGCCGCCGGGTATGGCAGGAATTACCTGATTCCAAGAAAACTGGCCTTAGAGGTTGTTCCTTCCAGCAGTAAGATGATCGAACTGGAACAGAAGGTCTTAAGAAAAAAGCTGGAAAAAGAAGTCGAATCCTACCAGGGATTGATCGACAAGCTCAATCAAGTCAGCCTCACGTTTGAGAGAAAGGCCGGCGATAAGGATGTCATTTTTGGATCCGTCAGTATTGCGGATATCAAAGAGGGATTGGATAAGCTCGGATTCGACATTGAAAAAAAGAGAATTGTGCTGGATGAACCGATCAAGAGGCTTGGAAACTATACCATACCCATCAAGGTTTTTCATGACCAACGGGCCGAGGTTAAGGTCGAGGTGAAAAAAGAGGGAGAGGCCGAAGCAGGAGAAGAAAAAGAGGTGGTTGGCGAGGAGAAGATGGAGAGAGCCTCTCAGATAGAGGAAGAAAAGGCGAAGAAAGAGGAAGAAGCTGCCGTCCAGGAGGAAGCAGAGGAGGAGCAGGCAGAGAAAGAAGCGCAAGAAGATGATTCAAAAGCAGCGCCTCTTCCGGAAGAAGAACAAAAGGAAACAGGCCAAGGGGAAACCGAGGAAGTGGAAAAAAAGGAATAGGAGAGAAAGGAAACAGCCGTGGAACTGGACTTGATGTTCTTAAAGAAAACGCCTCCCCACAGCATCGAGGCTGAGAAAACTGTGATCGGGGGAATTCTGATCAACAACAAAAACCTCAATATAGTCCTTTCCATCGTTTCCATCGAAGACTTCTATAAGGAGGCGAACCAGAAAATCCTTGATAAAGTGATCCACTTGGTGGATAAAGGGCTGCCCGTGGATTTGGTCACGCTGAGTGAAGAGCTCAAAAAAGCGGGCGTTCTGGATGAGGTAGGAGGGGCCTCTTATCTTTCTTCCTTGATGGATGGCGTGCCCAAGAGCTTGAACGTCGAATACTATGCAAAGATCATAAAAGAGAAGGCTCTTCTCAGAAGACTCATCTTGTCTTCTGCGAAAATCATTTCTTCCAGTTATGAGCAGAAAGAGGATGCAGATCAACTTTTGGATGATGCACAATCCGCGATCATTGAGGTGGCTGAGCAGAGAATCAAACCCGGATTCGTTGCCGTGAGTGCTCTGACCGAGCCGGCACTCAGCATCATAGAGACTCTCCGCACCCGACAGGATGCCGTGACAGGTATTCCTACAGGCTTCCGGGATTTGGACAGCCTGACCTCTGGTTATCATGATTCCGAATTCATCGTCGTGGCCGGCCGTCCTTCTATGGGAAAAACAGCTCTTTGTTTGAACACCTCGCTGCACATTGGACTCAGAACGGATTTCTCCGTAGGCTTTTTCTCTATGGAGATGGCCAAAGAACAGATCGTCATTCGGCTGTTGTGCGCCGAAGCACAGCTAGATATCAAAAAAGTGAGAACCGGCTTTATCGGGGAGAGAGAGTTCGAAAGGCTTAAGCTGAGTGCAGAAGAACTATCCAAGTCGAGAATCTTTGTAGACGAAACCCCGGCTCTCTCGATCATGGAGATGAAAGCTAAGGCGAGACGCTTGAAAATGGAACAGAACCTCGATCTTGTATTTGTCGATTATATGCAGCTTATGCGGACAGGGGGTCGCTTCGAAAACCGGACGCAAGAAATATCCTATATCTCGCGTTCCCTGAAGGAATTAGCCAAAGAACTCAAGATTCCGGTGGTCGGCATCTCCCAATTGAGCCGGGCGCCAGAAAAAGGCCGGCGAGAACCTATCCCTCAACTATCGGACTTGAGGGAATCGGGGGCGATCGAACAGGATGCAGATGTGGTCATATTTATCTATCGTCCAGAGTTTTATCATCCCGATGATGAAAGCCTCCGAGGAATAGCAAAAATCAACGTAGCCAAACAGCGGAACGGTCCTACGGGAATGGTCAACCTGGCATTCATCAGGGAATATGCACGGTTCGCAGATATGGAATTCCAAGCCTTCGAGGCTTAATATGATCCCTCAGAGAAGACAATCCCTTTTCTTTTTTTTCCTACAGCAGATAGGAGAAGTTGGCCTTCTCTTCGGCAAGACACTGAAGGGCTTGTTCACCAGGCCGTGGGAGAAAAGAAATTTTATCCATCAACTCGAAGAAGTCGGAGTCAGATCTCTTCCCGTTGTCTCTCTCACCGCAGCTTTTGGCGGGCTTGTTTTCGGGCTCCAGACATACATCGGGTTCCATAGATACATTGGGCCAGGGTCCGAGGCCTATGGTGGGCCGATAATATCCCTTGGCCTTGCCAAAGAGTTGATACCGATTCTGGTGGGCCTGATGGTTTCCGGAAGAGTGGGTTCTTCAATGGCCGCAGAGATCGGCACCATGAGGATCACAGAACAAATCGATGCTTTGGTCAGTTTAGGTGCCAATCCTGTTCGCTATCTGGTGGTTCCCAGGATGCTCGCTTCTGTCATCATGCTTCCTTGTCTGACCCTCTATGGAGATATCATCGGCATGTTGGGAGGGTACTTCTACAATATCTTTCTCATGGGGGTGAACAGGTATATCTATCTGAGGAACACCCTTCTCTATATGGAATTCTGGGACGTGCTGAGCGGTTTGATCAAAGCGGCCTTTTTCGGGGGGATCATAGCCATCATTGGCTGTTGGCAGGGCTTGAAGACAGAAGCGGGAGCAGCAGGAGTGGGCAGGGCGACCACAAGGGCTGTCGTCATCTCCAGCATTCTCATCCTCATATTCAACTTTTTCCTCAGCAAGGCCTTACCTGCGGATTTGGGACGATGATCCGGATTGTCGATTTGCATAAGTCTTACGGAGAAAACAGAGTCCTTCAGGGTGTCGACCTGACAGTCGAGAAGGGAGAAACCTTGGTGATTATTGGACGCAGCGGTTCGGGAAAGAGTGTTCTGATTAAGCACCTGATCGGCTTGATCAGGCCCGATAGGGGGCAGATATACGTGGACGGCGTGGAGACAACCTGTTTGAAAGAAGACGAATTGGGCCAAATCCGACGTAAGTTCGCCATCCTTTTTCAAGGAGCAGCACTTTTCGACTCCTTGACCGTACTGCAAAATGTCAGGTTCGGCTTGGAAAAATACACCGATTTTTCGTCCGAGAGTATTGACGCGAGGGCCCGGGAGTCTCTCCATCTTGTGGGGTTGAGGGGAGTGGAAAATCTGATGCCCCATGAACTCAGCGGAGGAATGAAGAAAAGGGTCGGTCTGGCCAGGGCGATTGCCTACAGGCCTGAGATCATTCTTTACGATGAGCCATCGACAGGAATTGATCCCATCAGGGCAGATGCGATCAACGATTTGATCATTCGGATGCAAAAAGAACTGAAAGTGACCTCTTTGGTCATTACTCATGATATGGTCAGCACCTACAAGGTTGCCGACCGGGTGGCCATGCTTTACAAGGGGAAGATCATCGAAACCGGGACTCCCGAAGAGATCAAAAACTCCAGAAACCCGGTTGTCCAGCAGTTCATCAGCGGTGCGGCCGAAGGCCCGATAAAAGAATGGTGAGATGCACAAATATTAATTTTATCAAGAGGATTTCCGATGAGCATATTCAAAAGAAAAAAGGAACAAGACCCCGGTTGTCTTGAGGATAATAAGATAAGAGCCTTCCGACAGGAAATCAAGATTGGTTTGTTCCTGGCCATCGCTCTGGCAATTATCATGTTGTTCATTTTTGTAGTGGGGGATTTGAGCACAATTTTTAAGAAAAAGGGGTATCCTCTGTACACCTACTATGATTCGGTGGCCGGATTGGAGAAGAGGACCGTCGTTCGTCTAGCCGGAGTGAAAGTTGGATACATCCAGGAGATCCGTCTCAAAGAGAGCCAAGCGGAAGTGGAGATGAGCATCGACCCCAAAGTCCAAATCAGTCGAGATTCTAAGGCTACGTTGGCTTCTCTCGGGCTTTTAGGAGAAAAGTATGTAGAGATCCTTCCCGGTGAGGAAGACAGGATGGCTCAGCCCGGGGACACCATTGCGAGTCTTCCATCCGTCAGCTTTGATCAACTGGGCCTCATGCTTTCCTCGATAGGGGAAGAAATCAAAGGAACGAGTCAGGCCTTGAGAGAATTGTTGGGGGCAGATGAAAAACGCGGAAGCATCGGGGAAACCCTTCAAAACCTTTCCGCATTTTCGTCGGAGCTCAATGATTTTTTCAAGGAAAATAGGGCCAATTTTACCAGAAGCGTTGAGAGCTCCCGGCAGGCTATCCAAAATTTTGACTCACGAGCGGAGGCCGTTTCGGAAGAGCTGGAAGAGTTGATACAGCTTATCAGGGACACGGTAGAGGAAAACCGGGGCAAATTGAAGGGAAACATGGAAGACGTCAATGAACTTATATCCAAGATAGAAGAAGCCCTGCGAGTACTGAACGAGTCTCTCGAGAAGTTGAATAAAGGAGAAGGAACGCTGGGCAAACTCATTCAAGATCCCGAACTCTACGAAAGAACGGAGCAGACTGTCGGCGAGATCCAGAAGATGGTTGCACCGGTTTCTTCTCTGCGGGTGAGTGCAGGATTGCGAGCCGAATACCTTCCAGATAGTGAACTGTTCAGAAGTGTCCTCTCCCTTGGACTATGGCCTGCCCCGGATAAGTTTTTTCTCGCTCAGATCGTGCACGATCCTTGGGATGACAGATTCAGGTATACGGCCCAAGGAGGTATCCGTCGGGGGGCCTTTGCTCCGAGGATTGGGCTTTTGGAATCTTCCCTCGGAGTGGGTTTGGATGTGTATACGCTTAAGGACAGATTAATCTTTTCCCTGGAGGGCTTTGATTTTAACCGAGATACGCGTCCCCGTTTCCGGCTTTGGACAACCCTTGCGGCCACGAAGTCTGTTCATCTGCTTCTGGGCTTGGACGATTTCACTCTGGACGCAAACAGAGAATTCTATATGGGCATGAGGTTTGGATTCTGATGAAAGCGAAGGCTGTGTTTGTCTGTCAGAGTTGTGGGTTTCATTCTCCCAAATGGCTGGGAAGATGTCCGAGCTGTGGAGAGTGGAATTCCCTCATCGAGGAAATCGAGGAAGAGATTCAGGCAGAGTACGCCTTTCCTCCTTCTGAGCCCGTCTTGTACAAAGAAATAAAAGGAGCGGAAAAGAAAAGAGCCCGCACCGGTGTCGAGGAGCTGGATCGTGTTCTGGGAGGCGGAGTGGTTCTGGGATCTCTGGTGTTGATTGGCGGAGAACCGGGTATCGGCAAATCCACGTTGCTCCTCCAAATGAGCCGGGATTTGAGCGCCAAAGGGGAGAAGGTTCTTTATGTCTCTGGGGAAGAGTCCCTGGAGCAGATCAAACTAAGGGGCGAAAGGCTCGGCCTGTCGAACGGAAATCTTTATCTCCTGGCTGAGACCAACCTGGAAAGGATCATCGCTCAGGCAGAGCGGTTAACCCCTCAAATATTTGTGATGGATTCGGTCCAGACGATCTATTCTTCCAAGCTGTCTTCCAGCCCGGGAACCATCAGCCAGGTGCGGGAGGTCACAAATCAAGTCTTTCGTTTCGCCAAGAAGAATCAGGTCTCTTCTTTTTTGATCGGACATATCACCAAAGAGGGCTCGCTGGCTGGACCCAAATCGCTCGAGCATATGGTGGATGTGGTCCTCTATTTTGAAGGCGAGCGGGATCATAGTCACCGGGTGCTCCGGGCCTTGAAGAACAGGTTCGGTCCTATTTCCGAACTCGCCATTTTCGAGATGGAAACGCAAGGACTTCAGGTCATTTCCAATCCCTCAGCTTTTTTTCTGAAGGAGAGACCGACGGATGAGACAGGGAGTGTCGTTGTGTGTACCATCAAAGGTTCAAGACCTTTGCTTGCAGAAGTCCAGGCTCTTGTCTCGCCTACTCTTTTTACCGGGAATCCCAGGAGGATGACCATAGGACTCGATCATTTCCGAACAGCCATGTTGTTGGCCATAATCGAGCGGAAGCTGGGTTTCGGCTTTGCCGGAGAGGACATCTACCTGAACGTGGCCGGGGGATTGAGCTTGGATGAGCCTGCGGTGGATTTGGCCGCCATGGCGGCTGTGGTCTCCTGTTTGAAGAACAAGGCCGTTCAGCCAGATTTCGCTTTCTTCGGAGAAATCGGATTGAGCGGGGAGGTCCGCTCTGTGAGTCAACCATTGGCTCGAGTGAAAGAAGCTTTTTCGTTGGGATTTAAAACAGTCGTTTTCCCTGAAGGAAACCTTGCTCAAATCAAGAAAGAGGCCCTTCCCAAGATCGATCTGGCTGGAGTGAAAAATATTAAAGAGGCTCTGGATATAATATTTTGATTTATTCATTTATAAAGGTTTTAAAATGGGTGTTTTAATCTTTCGGGTACTCATCATCGCTCTTATCTCCGTCACGGGATATTTTTTCCCTCCGTTCAGTCTTTCCCGCTATTATGGGATTCTGGTCGGGTTTCTCCTGAGTCTTCTCATTGTTTTCCTTGAAACCCGGATTAGGAAGAGCCAATTTAAAGTTATCTGGGGGGGCACGCTGGGAACTTTCGCAGGTGTCTTTCTCGGGTGGGGCCTGGGGGAGATTTACCAGGGCATCACACACGGCATCGGTGCCACGATGTTCATAAGGATTTTCTTCCTGATCATCATGCCTTACATCGGCTTCTTGGTCGGCACATTGAAACATGAATGGCTGGAACCTACCTATCTTTCTAGTTTCTTCAAAGAAAAGAATGCGGGAAAGAGCTTCAAAATACTGGATACCAGCGTTATCATCGATGGCCGCATTTCCGACATCTGCGATACGGCCTTCATCGAAGGAGACCTGATCGTTCCCCAGTTTATTCTCAAGGAGCTGCAGCTTGTGGCAGATTCTGCAGATGGCGTCAAAAGGCAAAGGGGGAGACGGGGACTGGATGTTTTAGACCATCTCCAGAAATCATCTCAGGTTTCTGTCAGGATATCGGAGTTGGATTTTCCCGAGATCACAGATGTGGATTCCAAGCTGATCGAGCTGGCCAAGCATTTGGATGCAAAAATCGTCACCACCGATTTTAATCTGAACAAGATTGCACAGCTTCAAGGCGTTCCGGTGCTCAACATCAACGAGCTGGCGAATGCATTGAAACCGGTCGTGCTTCCAGGGGAGACGATCAATGTTTTTATTCTCAAGGAAGGAAAGGAAAAGGACCAGGGAGTGGCCTATCTGGACGACGGAACAATGGTCGTGGTCGACAATTCCAGAAAGATGATCGGACAGAATGTCGAGATTACCGTGACATCGGTTCTCCAGACGACGGTCGGGAAGATGATTTTTGGCCGCTTCAACGAAGAAGACACTTGATGGATAGAGTAACGGCGATTATCGTTGCCGCAGGAGCAGGGAAAAGATTCGGTCTTGCCAAGCAGTTTGCTACCCTTAAAGGGAAGGCTGTTCTGGACAGGTGTCTGGAGAAGTTTGAGAAACACCCCGGAATCGACGATATCGTTCTCGTGTTAAAGGACACGCATCCGGATCGGGATTATACCGGGAAGTACAAAAAGATTATATCTGTAGCCAGAGGAGGAGAACGAAGGCAGGATTCCGTTTATGCGGGATTGGGCTGCGTGGACGAGAAAAAGACACGACTTGTTCTCATCCATGACGGGGCGAGGCCCTTGGTCGAAGAAGATTTGATCGGGCGGATCATCG
>JABAOH010035272.1_pt4 | contig 57233 bp, 51 predicted proteins | sample 7062181 | NCBI WGS metagenome assembly JABAOH01 (sample SAMN14538630, study PRJNA623070) | marine sediment metagenome | biome: marine biome [ENVO:00000428]; feature: marine pelagic biome [ENVO:01000023]; material: deep marine sediment [ENVO:00002113]; isolation source: pool of 5 deep marine... | reverse complement strand
TTCGTCAACATGAGCGCCGATCCGGACAACGAGTATTTCGCGGACGGTATGTCCGAGGAAATTAGAAACCTGCTTTCCCAAATACCAGAGCTCAAGGTCATTGGACGGACTTCATCATTCGCATACAGGGATCAGGACATCGATCTGCGAACGATCGGACAGAGGCTTAATGTGAATACCGTAATCGAAGGATCGGTGCGCAAATCGGGCGACCGGGTGCGCATCACCGCGGATTTGGTCGATGTCTCCGATGAATCGCGCCTGTGGTCGGAGACCTACGACCGGACAATGACGGATATTTTCGAGATCCAGGACGAGGTTGCAGCGGCCATTATCGATGCCCTGCAAATTCACGTCGGCGCGGCCCCTTCTCGCGGCCAGCCGACCGGCAATACTGAGGCATACGCGCTATTCCTCAGAGCCAAGGTTGCAGTAAACAACTTTGAGCCTGGAGTTGCCGAAAACCTGTTAAAGGAGGCCGTGAGGCTAGACCCGAACTTCGCAGAAGCCTGGGAGATGCTGGCATCTGTTTATTGGCTGGCGCCCGAGGGCATCACCGTTGTGGAGGCACAAAGGCTCATGGGAGACAGTGCCGCCAGGGCAATTGCCATTGATCCGGGTCTTCAACTGGCGCAAACGTATTACACGGTAGCGACCCCTGGACCTTATATTCGCTGGCGAACTCTTGAGGCGTACGAGCGGGCTGCACAGGAACGGCCCGATGACCTGTTTATTATGGAAGGATTGATCTTCCTTCTGACGGAATTTGGTTACTTGCGGGATGCTCTGGAATTATCCAGGCGATATGTGGAACTCGATCCGTTGTCGGCGGTGGCGCATATGCATTTGCCAATCACTCTTCATGCTGCCGGGCGTAAAGAAGAAGCAGTCGCCGCGCTCGAGTTCGAAAACCAGTCGGACTGGGACCCGCAGATGTACAGGTGGACGATTCTCGGTTTGAATTTACTGAGCGATCAGGAAACCGCCATCGCGCGTGTTGAAGCCTATCTGCAGAGACAGGGTCATCCCAACCCAGGCCGGTTCCGGGAACTGGTCATCAACGGCCAGGATCCCGCAACGGGGCAGGCTTACCTCGATCGGCACATTGCGGAATTCGTCGACGCCATGACGGAGGTGGACGGGTTTGCCTGGCAACGTGGATTGAGCAGTCTATACCTGTATTTCGGGCATATTGATCGGTACTTTGAGCTGGGCCTTGCTACGAACATCAGCGCAACAAACTGGGACGACGCTGGCGCCCATTTGTGGCGAGCCGCTGTTTTTCACGCGTTGGGAACCACAGCACATCCAGATTACCTCGAACTTGCCGAAGAGACGGGCGTCTTTGAACTATGGGACCGGCGCGGGCCTCCGGATTTTTGCGAAAAGGTCGACCAGCAATGGGTCTGCGAATAATTCGTGCGCCCGGCAGGATAGCCTCCCTGCGGTCGGCGCGTCGTCGCCCTGAGGGCTCCTCGGCTCGAACCAGCAGGTTCTCATCATCCACCGACCCCACCAAACAACAACGGGCCCCGATGGGGCCCATTATTATTTGGTGCGCCCGGCAGGATTCGAACCTGCGACCCCCGGATTAGGAATCCGGTGCTCTATCCTACTGAGCTACGGGCGCGCGCCGGTGGGAATTCTAGCAAAGTGTCTGACAAGCCCGCATAATTACTTGATGGCCGGGCTCGTCGTTCGCACACTGATAACCATGTTGGGCTTGTACCTCGCGTCGGTGCTGGTCTCCGGCGTGACCATCGAAGGTACCGGTACGCTCATCCTGGCGGCGCTGCTGCTGGGGCTGGTCAACGGCTTTGTCCGGCCCATCGCTTTCGTGCTGACGCTGCCTCTGACCATCGTGACTCTCGGCTTGTTTCTCTTCGTGCTGAACGCGGCGATGTTCGGATTGGTTGCAGCCATTCTCGATAACTTCGTCGTGGCCGGCTTCTGGTCTGCCATTTTCGGCGCGATCATCGTCAGTATCACGAGCACGATCGCGTCCTGGTATATCGGTCCGAACGGCTATTACGAAGTCTACGTAATCCGCAGGGACTAATTCACATGAGCATTCAAACCCGGCTCGTCGACTACGAGAGCGGCGGCAATCACTTCGAGGGCCTGCTGGCCTGGGACGATGCGGTCAGCAAACCGCGTCCGGGGGTTCTCGTCGCTCACACGATCGCCGGACGGTCACCGCACGAAGAAAATCGGGCGCTGCGGCTGGCTGAACTCGGGTACGTGGGCTTCGCGATCGACGTGTACGGCAGGGGAACCCAGACGACGGATCTCGATCAAAACCGGGCGATGATGGATGCGCTCCGGGACGATCGGCCGGAATTGCAGGCCCGATTGCTCGCGGCGCTCGAATGCCTGCGTTCGCAAGCGGAGGTCGATGCCGGGCGCACCGCCGCGATCGGATTCTGCTTCGGCGGGCTCAGCGTGCTGGACATCGCGCGCACGGGTGCGGACATCGCCGGTGTCGTAAGCCTGCACGGCCTGTTCGTCCCACCTGGCAACACGGAGGGAAACCGTATCTCGGCCAAGGTGCTTGCGCTGCACGGCTGGGAAGACCCGCTCGCAACGCCGGAGGAGGTCGTCGGCCTGGCAACAGAGCTGACGTCGATGGGCGCGGACTGGCAGATCCATGCCTATGGCAACACGACGCACGCGTTCACGAATCCAGCAGCCGACGACTGGGAGGGTGGCAAGCAGTACAATGCCGACGCCGATCGACGGTCCTGGACCGCAACAACACATTTTCTGGCCGAGCTGTTCGGCGACTGAGGGGTATCAAGTGACTCGAGTTTTCATGATTACCGGCGCGCTGCTGATTGCAGCGTGCTCTGCCGAGGAACCGGCAGGCCCACCGGAGGCGAGCTCCGATTTTTCACAGGTCATTTTACAGGCGACGGGCGGCAATCCTTCGGCCGAGGCGGCAGCGAATCAAATTACCGATCCGTACATGCGCGAGATCATTGCCGAGATATCAGACGATGCATATGAAGGCCGCGGCCCTGGCAGCCGCGGCGACGTAAAAGCCCGGCAGTACCTTACGCAGCGTATGGAGGAACTCGGTCTTCTGCCCGGCGGGGAGGATGGTAGCTGGGAGCAGCCTTTCGAACTGGTGGGCGTGAATACCATGCAGCCCGACGCCTGGACGTTCGAGGGGCATGGCAAAACGCAGACGCTCACGCAGTGGGACGACTATGTGGTCAACAGCGGGAAACAAGTTGATCGCATCGACGTAGCCGAGGCCGAACTCGTGTTTGTCGGCTACGGGATTGAAGCACCGGAGTATGACTGGGACGATTTCAAGGATGCCGACCTCGAAGGCAAGGTATTGCTGATAATGAACAACGATCCTGACTGGGATCCGGAGCTGTTCGCAGGAGAGACTCGACTCTACTATGGCCGCTGGACGTACAAGTACGAATCAGCGGCAAGGCAGGGAGCTGCCGGCGCAATCATCATTCATACGACACCCTCGGCAAGTTATCCTTACCAGGTCGTGCAAACGTCATGGACTGGCCCGCAGTTCGAGCTGCGGGCAGGTGATGAACCGCGTACCAACTTCAATGGCTGGGTAACCGAGGACTCGGCCCGCAACCTCGTCGCGATGGCTGGTCACGACCTCGACGAACTGCGCGAGCGTGCCTACAACCGCGATTTCGAACCCGTACCGCTTGGCATTACCACGTCCATCGGTATGGACGTGGAACTGGAATACGTCGAATCAGCCAACATCCTGGGTTTGCTGCCTGGCAGTGATCCGGAGCTCAGAGACGAGGTTGTCGTCTACACGGCCCATCACGACCACCTCGGCATCGGCACGCCCAACGAAGACGGTGACGCAATCTACAACGGCGCCTATGACAACGCGTCAGGTGTTGCGCTGGTCATGGGTATCGCCAAGGCAATGATGGCCATGCCCGAGGCGCCGCGGCGGTCGGTTCTGATCGCGCTGGTAGGCGCCGAAGAGCAGGGCCTGCTCGGCTCGCTGTATTACGCGAAGAACCCGACCTTTCCGGCTGGAAAAATAGCCGCGAACATTAACTACGACACGGTCAATATCTGGGGTCACTCGCATGATGCGACCTATGTCGGCCTCGGCAAGACCACTATCGATCAAATCGTCGAACTGATCGCGGCGGAGCAGGGGCGTACAATCACACCCGACCAGTTTCCTTACAAAGGATCGTTCTATCGGTCTGACCAGTTCAGCTTCGCCCGCATCGGTGTTCCGGCGGCCTATCTCGATCCGGGAACGAACTTCGTTGACAGGCCGCCGGGTTGGGGCAGGGAACAAGTCGACCACTTTACCGACGTTAACTATCATCAACCATCTGATGAATATGATCCGAGCTGGAACCTCGACGGCATGATCACCGACGCCCAGCTCGGGTTCTGGGTCGGATTAGCAATTGCCAATGCTGATCAAATGCCCAATTGGAACGAAGGCGATGAGTTCGAAGCCGCGCGGCTCGAGGCCCTGGCTGCTGAACAGGACTAGTCCTTAGCTCATACGCTCGATCAGGATGTCGCAGGGCACGTGGTCCAGCACGTGTTCTGCAGTACTGCCGATGATGCGGCGCTTCAGTCCGGAGCGCGCCACCGCACCCATGACGACAAGGTCGGCATTTTTTTCGCGCGCAAAGGCGGGGAGTATTTCCCGGGTACGGCCCGGCAGCATGTAAAGGCTGCCGGCATCGATATCGTTGTTTGCTGCCAGCGAGTCGAGGTGCCTGCGGTGTTCGTCCTGCATCTTTTGCTGGAGCTCTTCCATGGGGACCTTGAGTGGCTTGAACGCCAGTTTGGCCCAGGAACTGACCTCCTCGAGCAGTTCGTAAGTATGCAGCAACAATAGTTGCCCGCCGGTTCTTTCGCTCACCGACCTGGCCGAGTCAACGATCGCCTGTGTCAGCCCGCCTTCTTCGTCGTCAGGATGCATCGGATCGACAGCGGCAACGATAACCGGATCTTCTTTCCATTCGTGTGTCTTCACAAGCCACAACGGGTAGTCCAGTTTGCGGATCAGCTGCCAGTCGTTAAATGTGAAGACGGCCCGTTCAGCCGGGCTGTGATAGGTCGTGCCTTTAACAACGACAAATGGCTCCACCTCGAGTGCCCTGGCGATGATGGCATCGCTGGCGGGCCTTTCGTGCACAATCGACGTTGATACGTTGAGTCCGTATTCGGCGATGCTTTCGACGATTCGCTCGAGTTCCTCTTGCTGCGCCTGTCGAACATTGTCGGCAATCTGCTTCGCATCGGCCGAAATCATGAAGCTGCTGCGCAGAAAGCTCACCGTTGGATCGGATAGCAGCAGTTGGATGTCGCCGTCATAAAGTTTTGCGATCCGAGCAGCGCGCATCGCCACTTCGAAGGGGAAGCGTTCGTTTTCAATAATGGCGAGGATAGTTTTGCTCATGATCTTCTCCGGCAGCCAGCCTATTCAAAGTATTTCCTTATCTTTGCTTCCTCGAGATCGGAAAGATTCCTGGGCTCCGCAAGAACAACTGCGCGAAGCGCGGTGTCGGAAAGCTCCGATCTCAGGTAACCGAGAAACCCGGGAGCGGCCAGCAGTACGAGCTTGTTGACGTCGTTATTGGCGACCGCGAGATTCAGGTAGTCAGCAACTTGCCGAGCGAATTGCAATGTCTGGTGATCGTGCCCCGATACTTTTTGTCCCATTGCATGGCGTCCTGCTCCGACGATATCGAAGGATCGTCCAGGTCTGTCGCTTGCGAACGCCGATTCGCGGCTGGTCGCCGTTTCGTCGCGCATCTCGGTCAGGAATTTCCAGTCCCCGAACCTGGATTGGGATAACCAGAATCGGGCTGAACCGGCCGAGCATGCCACGATGCATGTCGGCTCGTTCGGCAGCAGGAAGTTCTCGAGGTCGCTCATCATTAAACAACGCTCTGTGGCCGACACTTGCCAACTCAGCGTATCGGTGCCGAAAGGGGTTGGCTATTCGTATTTCACGAACTTGCAGAGACTGCTGGCGAAACCTTATGGTTGTACTACAATTCGTAGATTGCACAATCGTGCTGTTTGGAGAAAATAATGAAAACAATCAAGAATATAGGTCTGACGGTCGGACTCGCGGCATTGACTTTTAGCTGCTTTGCCCAGGAAGAAGAGGACACTGGTCCGATTGCATACACCTACGCAACCTATTTCTATTGCAGCGGTGACCTGTCCGTAGTCGATGAAATCATCGCTGGGGATGCGGATCGTATGAACGGTTTTGTCGAAGACGGGACCATTGGTGGCTGGGGGTGGCTGACACACCACACCGGCGGACTATGGCAGCGCATCTTTTACTATCAGACAGAGACGTTGGAGGAGTTGTTTTCCGCTTATGATGCAATGAACGATGACGCTGACGATGATAACAATGCCGCGTTTGCCGACGTGTGCTGGGGTCATGACGACTACATCTGGCAGCTCGACAATGGCTCCGATAGCGACACGCGGGGTCCGGCCGGTTTCTCGGTCTATTTCGATTGTGACGTTACCCGCGAACAGCGCGCCGGTGAACTCGTTGACGAACATATCGCGCCGATCCTCAATGGCTTTGTCGAAGACGGCAAGCTCGCGTCGTGGGGATGGCAGACACACGTCGTTGGCGGGCACGTTCGCGCCTTGCAAACGATGACAGCTGCCGATATGGCATCACTGATGAAGGCACGTACCGAGTCCATCGGTGCGATTTATGCTGAAGACAGTGAGGCTGGCGCGGAGTTCGTTGAAATTTGTGGCGCTCATTCCGATTACATCTGGAACATCCAGCTCGAAAACTGAGAGTTTTCAGTACAGCGAAATGAAAGAGCCGGGCAGTGCCCGGCTCTTTTTTATGATCGCCTGAAGCGACTGAGAAATCCGCCCTTGCGCTTGCCGTCGTCATCGTCATCATCGTTAACGACAGTTCGGGTGCTCAATGACTGAAATGTCTGTGTCATCGAAGTGTTTATCTGATCTTCGATCGACTGAGGCTGCTCGACGGGTGCCTCCGGATGTGGTGTTGGGGGGAGCCCCGTTTCGTCGGAGGGTGCATCCGGCACGCTCGCGTTCAATGCACGAACTGTCGCGAGTCGCTGAGACGCCGATGTGTCTGTAGAGCCGGCAACGCCATCGGGAGTCGACTCCAGGTCCACATTAACTGCGGCAGCGCCATCAAATTCGGGCAGTGGTGCAGGCGCGGGTTCCTCTACCGACTCTTCAACAGTTTCATCGAAGTCATCGTTCGCCGATAGTTCGGGTGGTGCGTTGGCAGCGACTTGCGCAGCCATCATGCTGAATTCCTCCCCGAAGAGTGTCTCGGCCATTTTGTCATCGCAGTCGTCGATGGTCCTCGCGCGTGCGAGATTGACAGCAATCTGCTCAAGCTCGGCATCGGCTTTGCGCGCATCCTCCCCTTCTTCAGGGTCGGGTTCGAGTTGGAGTGCAGGCTCGGCCTCTGATGCCGGGGCTGTTTCCGGTTGCGGATCTGGCTCGGATTCGAGCGCGAGTTCGAGTTCGTGTTCGAGGTCCGCTCTCGTCTCGGGCACTGGCCTGGGTTCCGGTTCGGGCTGAGGTGCTGCCGGGGCCGGCGCCGGCTCGAGAATCGGTACCGACTGCGGCTCGGGTGCCGCCGGCGCTGCCCTGTGGGCAGCAGGCTCGAAAGCGGGCTCCGTTGCATCTCGCAGGACCGGCAGTTCGCTGACCGTATCCGACGACTCTTCCTGGCCGTAAATGTCCGGCACGTCGATGCTTGGCGTTCCGGTATCTAACTGGGCTTCGACGGAGTTGTCCGGCGTTTTATCTTCCTGCTGCTTCTTCTCCAGCGCCTCGGCGATGATCACGGACGTCGGCCGATTGTCGATGCGGGATTCTTTTTCCGCTTCCGCCTCGGCCGCGGCACGGCGTGCTTCTTCCTGTCGGCGTTGTTCAGTTGCCTTGTCTACTTTGGCCTGAATCTCCCGGTCGAGTGTAATTTCGGGTACGGGCTCCGCAGGCTCCTCGGGCGTGCTCTCGGCTTCTGTCTCGTCGCCTTCCGGGTCGGGAGCCAGTCCCTGGGCGACCGCCATGGCCTGCTCGAGTGCATCAAGATCGGGGCGCAATTGCGCGAGCGTTGGATCACGTTCCCACTCGGGCACTGCATCGTCGGATTGCTCGACCTGTGCAGCTCCCAATTGATCGTCATCGGCCAGCGAGTGAGGCATCGTGGGCTCTGGCTCTGGCTCCGGTGCCTTCTCGATGATGCTTTGCACGGCCTGTTTCGCGGCAGAGTCGGCAAGTTCGGGCGAAAGTACCGCGAGGTCTGGCAACGTGTCCTGAATCAGTTCGGGTATATCGTGGTCTGCGTCGGTTTCCGGTTCGGCCTCGACGACAGGCGGCGGCTCGGGCGCCTCCGTGGCGACTGGCACAGGTTCGGGTACGGCCGTGCTCGGTGCCTCGCCAGACAGGCTGAGATCATATTCCTCGCTCGCCACAAGCTTGATCTGGGCCACATTAACGCGCTCCAGCTTGTTTTCCACGGCGGATACGAGGGATGACTCGACGAGGTTGTTGGCGATCCGGGGGATGCCGCCGCTCAGGCGATGCAATACGTCGGCTGAACCGTTCTCGAATACCCGGTCGAACTCGTTGCCCGCGAGGCGGAAGCAATGCTTGAGGTAGCCGAGCAATTCGGAATTCGTCAGCGGAGCGATGTTCTGGCGGAGGCGGAGCCTTTGTCGAAGGCGAGCAAGCTGAGGGTTCTTCAGTGCCGGATCCAGGCCATCGTCGCCCATCAAAACGACATTCGCGCCCTCGGACACCCCGGAATCGGACGCGGTCAGGGCTTCGAGTTCGCAGAGTGCATCCGGCCCCAGGCGCGCGGCGTCTTCGACAACGATAAATACTCGCGCGCCGTCATCGGCATATTTTTTCAGCTGGCGGCGAAACGTGGTGAAACGCCGCACGGTGCTCGGCGGAATTTCGACGCCCATTTCCTCGAGCAGCAGTTCGAGCACTTCATCCTGACCCAGCTGCATACGCCCGACCGGGATAATTGCCTGGTCGACGCCGATCGCGCCAAGAGCGCGGTGGACGACGGTCGACTTGCCGACCCCGACCGGACCTCCAACAGCCACGATAGCATCCGGCGACGCGAGCGCCTTCTTGAGCCCCGCCATCGCAGCAGCCGTCTGCGGCCCGACGAACACGTCGGAGCCCTTCGCCAGGGCGCGAAATGGTCGCTTGTTTAGGCCAAATTGGGTCTCGTACATATCCGATACTGCACATAACCTGCGGTCAACTGGCAGTTTGGGGGCAAAAAAGCCAAATTTCATGGAGTTAGATCACAAAAAGCGTATATTTCGCAGGTTCAGAGGCGTGCCGGGCTGTGTTTCGGAACCTTGATGCGCCCGAGCACTCTGAACTTTTAGACACAACTCTTGGCTATCGTGAACTTGGGGAGGATCGATGCAGGGTAAGGGCATACGCGCCCTGTTGATCACGGGCATCATCGTCAGCGCGGTTTTCGTGTCGATCGCGTTGTCTGCCCTCCGTGAGGCTCCTGCAAAAAAAGAGGCCGCGCCGCGCGATCTGCTTGTCGAGGTGATGGTCGTCGAGCCCATGACGGCCAATTTCGAGATTGGCAGTCAGGGGACTGTCCGACCGCGGATCGAGACCGTGCTCAGCGCCGAGGTTGCCGGGACCATCGTCGAGATATCGCCAAAATGGACTGCCGGCGGTGTCTTCCGGCCAGGCGAGGTCCTGATGCGCATCGATCCCACCAATTACAGGGTCGCCGTAAAACAGGCAGAGGCGCTGGTAAAGCAACGGCAAATCGAGTTCGATGGCGCCGAGAAGCTTCTCAGCCAGGGATATCGGGCCGAAGCAGAGCACGCGTCGGCTGCCGCAGCACTGGCTTCGGCCGCAGCCGAGTTGGTCAGGGCGAATCGAAATCTCGAACGCACCGACATACAGCTGCCGTACTCGGGCATGGTGAGGAGCAAAGAGGCGGATCTCGGCCAGTTCGTGAATCCCGGCACAAGGCTCGGCGTCGTTTTCGCTACAGATCAGGCCGAAGTGCGTTTGCCGTTGACTGACGAGGACCTCGATTTCCTGAATCTGCCCAGCGCGGTCGATATCCGGGCCACTGGTTCTGGCGCCGGACCAATGGTCGAACTTGCGGCTGTCAGACGAGGCAAAGTGCGAACCTGGAATGCCCAGGTCGTGCGAACCGAGGGCGTAGTGGATGAAAATAGCCGTGTGACCTACGCAGTCGCCGTTATCGAAGATCCCTACCGGCTCGAGTCCGCCGGCGAAGTTTTGCCAGTGGGTACTTTCGTGAGCGCACAAATTTCCGGAACCAGCCGCGAAGGCATCTTCCGCTTGCCCCGGTCTGCGCTCAAAGGCGCAGACGAGCTGCTGATCGCCGACGAATCCGATCAGCTCGAAATCCGAAGCGTCGACATCGTTCGCAGTGATGCTGAGGACGCCTACATCGAGGGCGGCCTGGCCGCTGGCGACCGGGTAATCCTGACAGCGGTCGAGTCGCCGGTTAACGGTATGCGGCTCAGGCCAATCGTGGTCGGCAAGTAACGATGCAGCCCCGGCAGCGATCGAGCGAAAAAGGGATCATCGCCTGGTTCGCGGGCAACCACGTCGGCGCGAATTTGCTAATGCTCCTGATTATCGTGGCGGGCGTCATTTCCTCTTTTTCGTTACGCAAACAGACGAACCCCGACTTTGAGCTGAGCAGTGTCACGATTTCCGTAGCCTATCTTGGTGCGGCGCCTCAGGAAGTCGAGGAAGGTGTTGTCATAAAGGTTGAAGAAGCGATACAGGATGTCCAGGGGATTATCGAAATCAATTCCCAGGCTCTGGAGGGGCTCGGCAGAGTCACGGCCAAAGTCGACCGGGACGAGAACATCGATGACGTTCTTAATGAGATCAAAACAAAAGTCGATGCGATATCAACATTTCCTGCGCTGACAGAGAAGCCGGTCTACGCCAAACGAGAGGCCATGATTCCGATAATCTTCGTGACAATTCATGGTGATCTTGATGAATTCACACGCAAGAGACTTACCGACGAGGTTCGGGACGAACTACTGCAGTTCCCGGAAATCAACCAGGTCAATTTTCTTGGTGATCGGGATTATGAAATAAGCATCGAGGTGTCGGAACTCACATTGCGTGAGTATGGCTTGACGATGTCCGAGATCTCGCAGGCGATTCGCGATTCGTCAGTGGATCTTCCGGGTGGCGCTATTCGGACCAGCGGCGGCGATATTCTGCTCAGAACGGAAGGGCAGGTATACACGGGCCCGGAATACGCTGACCTGGTTCTAAGAACATATCCAGATGGAACGCGCCTGGTGCTCTCGGATATCGCGACGATCAAGGATGGCTTCGTTGAAACTGAAGGCTTTGGCCGCTTTGATGGCCAACGGTCCGCCACACTCAATATCCAGGCAATGGGTCCGCAGAACGAACTCGAGACCGCAGCTGCCGTACACCAGTATGTTGCCGAAAAGCGCGAGACCCTTCCGGATGGCGTCAAGATGACTGTCTGGCTTGATCGCGCAATTCTCCTCGAAGAGCGGCTGGAGATGATGACGGACAACATGTTGCAGGGTGCAGTGCTCGTTCTGATCGTTCTTGCTTTGTTCCTGCGGCTGAAGGTTGCATTCTGGGTGATCGTAGGAATTCCGATCACGTTTCTGGGGGCGCTGTGGCTCATGCCTTACGGTCCATGGCCGACCACAATCAATATGATCAGCCTGTTCGGATTTATCGTCGTTCTTGGCATTGTTGTAGACGATGCGATCATTATCGGCGAGAGCGTGTATACGAAAATCCGGGAGGACGGGCATACTCTGGACAATGTCGTCATTGGCGCTAAACGAGTCGCCATGCCGGCTACTTTTGGCGTGCTTACGACCATCGCGGCGTTTGCGCCGATGCTTTTTGTTGGTGGCATGGCGGGACCGTTCCTCGAAGCAATGTCGGTCGTTATCGTGCTTTGCCTGCTTTTCTCCCTGGTTGAATCAAAGCTGATCCTGCCCGCGCATCTGGCGCAAGCCCACATTCCGGATGTGGACGAGGACGATTTGTTCCGTCCGCAACGGACAGTCGCGTTCAAAGAGCGGATTCCGCGCTTTTTTCTCAAGATCCAGCGTCGCGTGCAGCACGGACTGCAGCATGTTATTCACGAGTGGTACAAGCCGTGGGTTTCCCGCGCTATCGACAATCGTGGTGTAACTGTATCCATCTTTGTAGCCACCCTGATTATCACGCTGGGCTTGCTGAGCAGTGGAGCCGTTCGTTTTGTTCTCTTTCCTGAAGTTCCGCAGGATTTCTCGATGGTCGAACTGACGATGCAGGCCGGCACGTCACCGCAGCAACGGAATGAGGTGGTGGACAAAATCGAGAATGCATTGCTGGAGATGAATCAGGAACACCTGGCAAGCAATCCCGGCAGTTTGCCGATGATCCAGCATCTCAGCGTATTCGGGCAGAATGATAACCGAGCCAGGATGTTCGTCGAAATGCCACGATCCCGGGATCGGCCGTTCGAAGTATCCGACGTTACCGATGCATGGCGCGAGCGAGTCGGGGAGGTCCCCGGTGTAAAGGATCTTTCTTTTAGCTCGATGGTGCACATTGGCGGCACGCCGCCGCTGTTTTTCAGGTTGAGCGGAAAAGACTACGGGCAGCTTGTTAAGGCGGCGACGGAATTGCAAAACGAACTGCGTAATTATGAGGGTGTGTTTGATATCAACAATTCCGCGATAAGCGGCGGTGACGAGATTCGACTCGCGGTAAAACCCGAAGCTGAGGCGCTCGGTATTACGCAGTCGATGCTCGGTCGGCAAGTGCGCCAGGCATTTTACGGTGAGGAGGCGCAGCGCATTCAGCGAGGCCGGGACGAGCTCAAAGTCATGGTGCGTTACCCAGTCGAGGAGCGCCGGTCCTTTGCCAGTCTCGAAAACATGATGATCCGGACGCCAACAGGCAGCGAGGTTCCGTTCCATTCGGTTGCCGACGTCACCTTCGGGCAAAGTTATTCGAGTATTACGCGAATGAACAGGATTCGCACCGTGACCGTGTCAGCGGATGCCGATCCCGATATTGTCGAGCCGGGCATGGTTATCCGCGACCTCGCCAGCGAATATATCCCGGATTTGCTCGCACGCTATCCGGGCGTGGAATACGGGCTCGAAGGATCGAGCCAGGAACAGGCAGACCTCTTGGAGAACCTGACTCTCGCATCGATCGCAGCACTTTTTCTTATCTACGCATTGATTGCCATACCACTGCACTCATACTCGCAGCCGCTGGTAATAATGTCGGTAATTCCCTTCGGCGCAATTGGCGCCGTAGCGGGGCACCTCCTGATGGGTATGTCGATCAGCATGTTTTCACTGTTCGGATTGATCGCACTCGCAGGCGTCGTCGTCAATGACAGCCTGATCATGATTCATTTCATCAACAAGGCGCGGGAATCCGACATGCCGATTCGGCAGGCAGTAATCGATTCAGGCGTGAAGCGCTTCCGCGCAATTTTCCTGACGTCGGTTACGACAGCCGCAGGCCTGATTCCGATATTGGCGGAAACGAGTTCTCAGGCACAGTACGTGATTCCGACGGCAGTTTCGCTTGCGTTCGGTATCGTATTCGCGACTGTCATCACGCTGTTTTTGATTCCGTCACTGTACATGTTGCTGGAAGATGGTTTCGCGTGGGGCCGGCGCATACGCAACTGGGCTGCCGGAAGTCCGGCCGAGTCCCGGCCCGGGTCGAGCTGATCAACGCAGACGAAAACGAAACCGCCACGCGCGACGGTATTGTCGCGGGCCTGATCGCTTATACGCTGTGGGGCGTACTGCCAGTCTATTTCAAACTCGTCGAGTCCGTGCCGGCACTCGAAGTGCTGTTTCATCGCGTGATCTGGGCCGTGCCCTTTGGCGCACTGATTATCTATCTGCGTCGCCAATGGGCGGAAGTACGCCGAGCCCTCACGCATCGTCAAATGCTGTCGTGGCTGACTGTCTCGGCATGCTTGATCGCGATCAACTGGTTCATCTATATCATTGCAGTTCAGACGGATCGGATTTTCCAGGCGAGCCTGGGTTATTACATCAATCCGCTCATCTTCGTCGTCGCCGGCATTTTCTTTTTCGGCGAAAGACTCAGCCGCTGGCAGAGCATCGCTGTCTTTCTCGCCACCATCGGTGTGCTTGTGCTGACGGTCAGCGGCGGTGAGTTTCCATGGATAGCACTGTCGCTCGGCACCTCATTTGCTATCTATGGCGTGATTCGCAAGCGCGTCGTCATCGGGGCGACTCCGGGTCTGTTTGTCGAAACACTGGTATTGATACCGGTCGCGATCATCGGACTGGGCTCAATGATGGTATCCGGGCAGGCCGTCACGAGCTCAGCCGGACCCGGGTTGATGGGCTTGTTGCTCCTCGCGGGACCGATCACGGTCGTCCCACTTGTAATGTTCGCCGTTGCCGCGCGAAGGCTCGCACTGACGACTGTCGGCTTTATGCAATTCCTCGCGCCATCGATGCAGTTCGGAGCAGGCATTTACTACGGTGAGCAGCTAACATTGCCGCGACTTATCTGTTTCGCCTGCATCTGGGCTGCCGTGATTCTTTTCAGCGCTGACGCATTTCGCAGGCAAAAAAAAGCCAGGGCCTGACGACCCTGGCTTCTCAATCTGTTGGGGCGTTATTTATTTGCCTTACGCTCCTGCGCTTCGGCAATGACTTCGTCGGCTACATTCTGCGGGCATGGCGCGTAGTGTGAAAACTCCATAGAAAATTGCCCGCGACCGGAGGTCAGCGTGCGAAGATGCCCGATGTAGCCGAACATCTCGGCGAGCGGCGCATTCGCCTTTACACGAACACCGGTTACGCCAACTTCCTGCGACTTGATCATGCCGCGGCGGCGGTTGAGGTCGCCGATAACGTCGCCAACGTTGTCCTCGGGTGAGAACACGTCGACCTTCATGATCGGCTCGAGCAACTGTGCGCCGGCCTTCGGCACAGACTGCCGGTAAGCGGCTTTCGTCGCGATCTCGAACGCCAGCGCCGACGAGTCAACCGCATGGAAACCGCCATCGAGCAAAGTGAACTTGACGTCGAGGAGCGGGTAGCCTGCCAATGTACCTTCGGACATGCTGTCGCCGAACGCTTTCTCGATAGCACCCCAGTACTCGCGCGGTACGTTGCCGCCGGTGACGAGCGATTCGAAAACATAGCCTTCGTTCGTCTCCGCAGGTTCGATTCGATAGTCGATCTTGCCGTACTGGCCGGAACCGCCGGACTGCTTCTTGTGCGTGTACGAGTCTTCGATCATCTGCGTAATCGTCTCGCGGTAGGCAACCTGCGGCTTGCCCATCTCGACCTCGACGCCGTGCGTGCGGCGCAGGATGTCGACCTTGATGTCGAGGTGCAATTCACCCATACCCTTGATGATCGTCTCGCCCGAGTCTTCGTCGGTGCCGACCTGGAAGGACGGGTCTTCCTGAACCATTTTGTTCAGCGCGACGCCGAGCTTCTCGTTGCCACCTTTGTCGCGGGGGGCGATGGCGACCGAGATCACGGGGTCCGGGAATACCATCGGCTCGAGCGTGGCCGGGTTCTTCGGATCCGCCAGCGTGTGGCCGGTGCGGGTGTTCTTCATGCCGAGCAGGGCGACGATGTCGCCTGCTTGTGCAGATTCGAGTTCTTCACGCGAATCCGCGTGCATTTCGACGATGCGACCGATGCGCTCGGTCTTGCCCGTGAACGTGTTGAGCACGCTGTCGCCCTTCTTGAGTACACCGGAATAGATGCGCGTGAAGGTCAGGGCGCCGTAACGGTCGTCCATGATCTTGAATGCCAGCGCACGCAGCGGTTTTTCGGGGTCGACTGTCGCAACGTTGCCCGTCTGGTGCCCCTCGAGATCCATTTCGGGCTGCGGCTTGACCTCTGTCGGGTCCGGCAAAAATTCAACTACTGCATCAAGAACATTCTGTATACCCTTGTTTTTAAATGCAGAACCACAGAAGGTCGGGAAGAAGTCGAGCGCGATCGTACCCTTGCGAATGCAGCGTTTGATGTCCTCGATAGACGGCTCGTTGCCCTCGAGATACTGTTCGAGCAGATCGTCGTCTTGTTCGACCGCCGTCTCGACAAGCTTCTCGCGCCACTCCTCGACCTGGTCCTGCATGTCTTCGGGGACGTCCGTGACTTCGTAAGCCTCCGGGTCGTCAGAGCCCGCCCATATCCACGCCTTGCGCGTGAGCAGGTCGACAATGCCCCTGAAATTGTCCTCGATGCCGATCGGCAGAACCATGACGAGCGGACGCGCAGCCAGCACGTCCTCGATCTGCTTGACGACGCTGTAGAAATCCGCGCCGACACGATCGAGCTTGTTGACGAAGATGATGCGCGCCACCTCGGACTCGTTGGCATAGCGCCAGTTGGTTTCCGACTGCGGCTCAACGCCGCCGGAGCCACAGAATACGCCGACGCCGCCATCGAGCACTTTCAGGGAACGGTAGACTTCAATCGTGAAGTCCACGTGGCCCGGCGTGTCGATGATGTTCAGTACATGATCGTTCCAGTTGCAGCTGGTCGCAGCTGACTGGATCGTGATACCGCGCTCCTGTTCCTGCTCCATGAAGTCGGTCGTTGCTTCGCCATCGTGCACTTCGCCCGTACGGTGAATCTTGCCCGTGAGCTTCAGGATACGTTCGGTCGTCGTCGTCTTGCCCGCGTCCACGTGGGCAAAAATGCCGATATTGCGGTACGTACTCAGGTCTTTCATGTCAATATTCCTGTCGCCACTGGTGGCGACGGTCCAAAATTCTTGCTCAGGGTGCCTAAACTGCCTCGCAACCCGGGTGGGTCGGGCTTTCGGGCGCGGATAATAGCAGCGCCAGAGCCCCTAAACCAGCGAAATTTGGGGCTAATTTTCAGATAATCAACTCATGTCACGCGCGCGCCTGTTCCAGATCCGCTTAGCCCTCTCTTCGGCCTTGCTATTGATGGTTTTCAGCATAATTCGGGCCTTCTGGTATCCAGGCGCCTACTACGCTATTTCCGGCGTCAGTAAGCAGGTCTGGGTACTCGTGGCGGTGGTGTTCGTCGTGGGGCCGGTTTTGTCCACTTTCGTGTACCGGCCAGGCAAGAAAGGGCTGGCGATGGATCTTCGCATCCTGGCAGGAATAGAGCTGGCAGCCCTCACAGTCGTGGCGGCGCTCTTGTACCTAAGGCAGCCGTATTTCACGGTTTTCGCAATCGATCGGTTCGAGGCCGTGTCCAGGCAGGGAGTCGTGGATTTCGACGCGGCAACAGCAAAGTTTGGAACTCGTCCCGGGCATCAGCCTCGCCTGATCTTTGCCAGCCTGCCCGAGGATCCTGACCGTATGCAGGCACTGATCGACGAGACGGTCCTCATGGGCATGGCCGATATTGATCGGCGCCCGGAGTTCTGGGCGCCATATGCCTCGGGAATCGCTGCAGTCAAGCAGGCTGCACGTCCGCTGGCAGACTTGATGGGCGCTGATGAGGAACGGGCGAAAGCTGTGGGAGCGTGGCTGACATCGAGCGGGCGTTCGGCCGGAGCCTTTCTTTACGTGCCGTTGCGAGGGAAAGCAGCTGACGCTGTGATCGTGCTCGATGCAGCGATCGGCTTCCCCGTTGGCACGATCGCTGTCGATCCCTGGCTGTCAACGCCGCAGGATGGCCAGCCAGCGCGCGATATTGAGCAAACTCATTAGCGAGGCCGATACGTAAGTCAATGCGGCGGCACGTAGCAGGCGATGCGCATGTGGCCGATCGACACGCTTGAGGACGCCGAACTTGTCGAGCATCGGCAGTGCGCGATTGAAACTGGCATCGAACTCGGTCGGCAGGGTCACGAGATGAATTAACGCCGAGGTGCCAAGCGTCAGAAATCCCGCGGCGAACATCAGCAGGCCAATCTGCGGAGTGCGAGTCAAAGCGCCGATAAACGGCGATACCATCAGGACGGCGGCACCAATTTTTTCAATGCCGCGGCCGGCCTGTACGAGCCGCGTTCGCAGCCGAAGCGGCGCATAGCTGTCACGGTCCTGCGCAGCGTGCCCAACCTCGTGTGCTGCGACCGTTATGGCCGTGAGGGACTTGCCGTCGAACTTGTCATCGGTGAGTCGAACCGCCTTTTGCTGCGGATCGTAGTGATCGCCTTCTTTCGTTCGCTCGACCGTCACGTTCTCCATACCCTGTCGGTCGAGCAGGTGCCGGGCCAGCTGTGCCCCGGTACCCGCATAGCGATCCGCGGGCTCGCTGTAGCGTGCCAGGACTCGCTGCACCCAGAGTCCTGGTCCGAAGATGACGAGCGCGATCACTACTATGAGGACGATGATGCCCATCGCTGAATCGTATCGCGGCAGGGCCTGGTTCTGCTATCGTCCCGGCATAGCCCCAGCCACGGGAATTCTTGCGTGACGACAGATCAGATTCTTCTGTTCATCCTGCTGCTCCTCGTGTTTGTATTCCTGATCTGGGGTCGCTGGCGTTATGACCTCGTCGCGTTTGTTGCGCTGATGATCGCCCTTTTGCTGGGACTCGTGCCCATGGACCGGGCTTTTTCAGGGTTTGGCCATCCCGCAACTGTAATCATCGCATTGGTATTGATCGTCAGTCGTGGACTGTCCAACTCGGGCGTCATTGAACTGCTGGCGCGGTATTTCGTGGATAGCAGTCGCAGGCTCGCGGCCCACATCGGAATGATGTCGGGACTGGCCGCATCGCTCTCGGCTGTCATGAACAACGTGGCGGCACTGGCGTTGCTGATGCCGCTCGATCTGCAAGCCGCAAGAAAGAGTGGGCGCAGCCCGTCGCTGTCGCTGATGCCGTTGTCATTCGCCTCGATACTCGGCGGCATGATCACGCTGATCGGCACGCCCCCCAACATCGTTGTCGCCGAGTTTCGCGGCGATGCGCTGGGCGAACCCTACCGTATGTTCGACTTCGCGCCGGTCGGGCTGGCATGTGCCATCGTCGGCGTCGCCTACGTCGCGCTGATCGGATGGCGGCTGCTTCCGGGCGACCGGGAGACCACCGATGGCGAGGACAGGTTCGAATTATCCGACTACATCGTCGAGGCTCGGGTTGCCGATGACTCGGACATCATCGGCAAGCGCATCCGCGATCTCGATGAGCTGGCAGAAAGAAGTGATGTCGAGATCATTGGTCTGACGCGGCGCGGGCGGCGATTCCCGGGTCTTGCCAGGATCGCAACCGTCAAGGCGGGCGACGTTATTACCCTCGAAGCCAGCCCGGACAGTCTCGAGGAGGCGCTGGGCAACCTGAGTCTCGAATACGTAGGCGCAGCGGAAGGCTTGCTCGAAGATCATGACCTGATTCTGCAGGAGGCTGTCGTCCAGGAATCGTCAAGCCTGGCAGGGCGCTCGGCAATCGAGACCAAATTGCTGTACCGGTATCGCGTATCGCTTGTCGGCGTGTCGCGGCAGGGCAGGCGGTTCCGCGAGAACGTGCGCAAGCTCACGATCAGGCCGGGTGATGTTCTGCTACTCCTGGGTTCCGAGGAACGACTGGTGGACGTCACGGGTCGACTGGGTCTGTTGCCGCTGGCCGACCGCGGTCATCGCGTTATCCAGCGCGAAAAAGTGTGGCTCGCGGTCGGACTGTTCACGGCGGCCATCGCGGCTGCGAGCACCGGTCTCGCGTACCTGCCCGTCGCGCTGGGCTGCGTTGTGGCGGCCTATGTCTTCTTCAAGATCGTTCCGATTCGTGATGTGTATAACTCGATTGAGTGGCCCGTCATCGTCCTGCTCGGGTCCATGATTCCACTCGGTAGCGCGCTGCAGGAGACCGGCGGAACCGGACTGATTGCACAGGCCATTGTTGATATCTCCGCCGGCTTTTCCCCGGCCATGGTTTTGCTGCTGCTCATCGTCGTGACAATGACCTTGTCCGATGTGATGAACAACACGGCCACGGCCGTGATCGCGGCGCCGATTGCGATCGAGATCGCAACCCGGCTGGATGTCAGTCCGGACCCCTTCCTGATGGGTGTCGCGGTCGCTGCTTCCTGCGCTTTCCTGACTCCGATCGGGCACAAGAACAACACGCTGATCATGGGTCCTGGTGGTTACCAGTTCGGGGACTACTGGCGTATGGGTCTGCCGCTGGAGATTTTGATCATCGCCCTGTCGGTGCCGACGATACTCATCGTCTGGCCCTTGTAGGCCCGATCTTATGTAAAGCGGTTGTCGCAAATCGCTCGAATATCTGGTCCAAAAGTGACACTCGATCCGAGCCTGGCGCGGTCGCACCAAGCTCTACGCGAACTAAACTTCTTTTCTAAACATAGAGTTACTGGAAATTGCCCATGTTGGCATACCCCTTGCACTATGCAGGTAAATGGCAAAGCAAAGTGGTAGCACGGAGGTCACCATGAGTGATGCAACTGTCCAGGATTGGACCGAAAGCCAGGTACTGCTCAAGTACGACGAATCTCGCGATGTGAAGTATCGCGTCTACAGGGATCGGGGTTCGCTGTTCCAGGAAATTCGTGAGGTTGACGATACGCCGATTCACACCCTGGAGATCCCCGAGGGCATGAAGCTCGATCGCAATAGCTACGAGGTCTTGCTGCGCTACGTCCTGCTCGACGTCGTGGCAGCTTGATCGCACCCGATTCAGAGGCCCCAGAGCGTATAGATTGCCGTCCCGACAAACGTGCCTAGCGCGTAGCCCAGGACGCCGACCAGAACTCCGGGCGTTACCAGATCGTTCCAACCTCGCGCGGCTGCGAGTGCCGGTGCCGTTGTCGCGCCCAGGACTGCGGCGTTCGACGCCGTTACGAGTTCGGGAATGGTCAGGCCGAGGAAACGCCCTGCAAGCAGCAGAACGGCAAGATGGATGCTGAGCAGGATCACGACCAGCACGACAAGCAGCGGGGCGATCTGGATCATCGCGATCAGATCGGCGCCCGCGGCAATCGCAGCAAAGAACACGAATGCGAGGCCCACGCCAAGCTCGAATCCACCGTGCAGGCGTTCCATCCAATGTGGCAGGGCCGTGGCGACGATGACGACGAGTGTCGTGATGATGGCGTATCGCAAGCTTGCAATGCCGATCGCGGCCGTGATCGCGTCGCCAATCGCCACAAAACCGATGGCAGCGGCCATGGCCAGCGTGAGGCTGGTCGCGGTAATTGGCTGAACCTTGTGATGGTCGGATGCATCACCGCTCTCCTGGTGCGGCGGAAAGCGCCGCGCCAGCCAGTTCCATCCCGGTAGCAGCGCCAGAATACTCAGGAAAACGGCGCTGAAGAGATTGTCGGTCGCTGTCGCAGCCGAGAAGAAGGATGCATCACTTCGCAGGTTCGTGATCTCGCCGAGTGCTGCGTAGTTGACAGAACCGCCGATGTAGGTCGCGGTAAACAGGCCTGCGATTCCGGCCTCCCGAAGCCCGGGATCGATGTCGGCATTCGGCGCCAGTGAACTCAGGTCCAGCAAACTTACCGCCACGATAACGCCAATGATCGTGCCCGCGCTGGCGACGAGAAAAGCCATGGTCATCCGCGTTGTTTCGAACAACATGCGGCGCAGGTTGGCCTTGAACAGGAACAACGGAATCAGCACAGGCACGAAATAGCCGAACACGAAGTCGAAAGCCGGCGCCGAGTGCGGAATCACTCGAAGATTCGCAGCCGCGATCGCCGCCAGGATGGCAATAACGGCCCCGGTCAGGTGCGAGCCGATTCGCGTTTTCTCCGCCAGGAACGCGCCGCCGGCGATGATGAACAGCACGGCCATGAGGCCGAAGTCATTGTCGGCGCTGATCAACGTCATATCAGGCGCCGGGTCCTGTTTCCTGCTTCCTGACCGCACGGGCCTCGACGGCTTCCCAGACGCGCAGCAGGTTTTCGCCAAGAATCTTCTTTATGTCAGCCTCGGAATACCCGCGACGCAACAGGCCTGCGATCAGGTTCGGGTAGGAAGATACGTCTTTGACCCCGACCGGCAAAGTATCGCCGACGCCATCGTAATCGGACCCGATGCCGACATGATCGATGCCCGCGAGCGAGACGATATGGTCGAAGTGATCGAGTACATCGTCGAGCGTCGCATAAGGGTAGGGACCATTTTCGGCAATGTACGCCCGGTTCCAGTCGCGGAGCATCTCGCTCATCGTGACTTCCGGATTCCGGGCCATGTATTCGCGTGCCTTGGGTATGCGTTTGTTGTCGTATTCCCGCGCTTCGGGCGAAATGAATCCCGAGCCGAAATTGACTTGCACGACGCCGCCATTTTCGGCGAGAGCCCTGATCATTTCGTCATCGATGTTGCGTTCCCAGCCGGGCGTGAAGCTTCGGGCCGACGAATGAGAGGCGATGACCGGCGCCGACGAAACCTTCAGCACTTGCCAGAAGGCGTCGTCCGAAAGATGGCTGACATCAATCATGATGCCAAAACGATTCATCTCCCTGACGACTTCGATGCCGAAATCGCTCAGTCCGCCCCACTGGCGGTTGGCATCGTAGGACGAATCCGAGAGGTGATTGGAAAGGCTGTGCGCGAGAGTGATGTAGCGTATACCGCGATCGAAAAAATACTTGAGTGCCGCCAGGTCGCCTTCGAGGGGGGAGCCATTTTCCATCCCCAGCGCGAGGGACATGATGCCCTCGTCGAAATGCCGGCGGACATCGGCCGGGGACCTTGCGATGGCGAATTTGTCGGGCGCTTTGGCGACGATGTTGTCGACGATGTCGATCAGTTCTTCCGCAACTTCTCGCGACCGGCCGGCAGCCTCGAGATGGGCACCCGTGTAGATGGACATGAACGGTGCATTGAGCCCACCCGCCACAGCGCGGGGATGGTCAAAATCGCCGCTTTCGGTCGCGATGGTGACATCCTCGCCCGTTTCATGAACGCGCATCGGCACATCAATGTGTGTGTCGACGATGATGCTGGATTTGGCAATGCGCCGTGCCTCTGCCATGTCATCGACCTCTTCGACAGGATCGGGGGAGGGCGCCTCACATGCGGCCAACGCGAGCCCAAGTGCTCCGACAATCAGGATGCGGTAATTCATCGTGGCTGAAATTTTTTTTGGTCTCAGGGGTCGAAGATTGTAACAATGGAACCATAATAAATGCTGTGCATTTATTGATGAGGCGAACGAGGAGGCAACACAGTGAGTGACAACCCGACGGTCGACCAGGTTGCAGCAGAAGAGGTCGCAACCAGCAAAGTCGAAGAAAACCTGAAGTCACGCCAGACATGGCTCAGGCTGGTGTTCATGTGTATCTACGGGCTGTTTATCAGTCTCGCCGGCATGATCGGTACGGTCATCGTCGTGCTCGGGTTCCTGTGGGTCCTGTTCACCGGCGAGGTGAATCGAGAACTGCGCCAGATAGGGCAGGCGATTGCCGGATACATGTACGAGATCATCCGCTTTCTGACGTTCAATACGGATGACAAACCGTTCCCTTTCGGTGGTGACTGGCCCTCAGGCGATACCGGGGCAGGAGACGCCTAGATCGATAACTCCCGCTGGCCAGGCTGCCAGTGGGTCAGGTTGATGCGTGCGCCTCCCATGCCGAGGCCACGCACCCACCGGGCTGCCGCATCGAGTGTCACCCAGGTCTTGATCTTGCCTTTTTGAGTCTCCGCGGTTACCGGTCCGTTCGGCGTTGACGCTTCGACGTGGAAGCGGGCGCCGCTGGCAATAATGTCGATTTTCTTGATGGCGCCAGCGGCGACCATCGCCTTCAACATCTTCTCATCCATGCCGGTTCCTCGGGGATCGGTCCAGTTGCTCGGGGATCGTGATACCTGCCTGATCGCAGTGACGGCGGATCAGGACTTCCACCATGTTGGCAACGCTGCGGTGTTCGCGCGCTGCGGCCTCGCGCACTGCCGCCTTGATCGACGGGTTGATGCGCAGGTTCAACGTGGAGATCTTGGTTTTAGACATGCGTTACATTGTATCTGAAATTTATAGTTAATGTAACGCATTTTGCAACAATTACGCGCTATACTTGCCGGATGACAGTGGACTTTTTGCAACAGAACTGGGCGCTGGTCGCGGCGAGTGTTATCGGGCTGGCAATTGCCCTTTTTCTGAGCTTTCGCGGTCTGCAGGATTCACGCCGGGGACGGCTGGGTGCTGCGCTGCAGCACATGCGCGAGCGAGAACGGGCTCTGGCGAAAGCAGCCAGTGCAGCAGACGCAGCCGCGGCGCGATTTGCGACAATCAGCGCCAAGGGAGACTCCGTGCCGCCAAACAGGGTGTTGGCGGCCAAAGATGCGCTCATAGACGCGCAGGAGACAGAACGACTGCTGAAGGACCAGGTTCTCGTCGTTCGCAACAACGTGCGGACCATCATCCTCGAGGAATATCCTCCCAAGCGCCACGAGGCATTGCTCAGGAAGTGGCTGCGCGAATCTAGGTAGATTCAACAATGCCGGTGGCCGCGGATATGCGCCAGTATCGGCCGGGTCTATCGAGGGGAGAATGACATGGGTCAGATTATCTTCATGGTTTGCATGTTCCTGGGCGTGTCGGCGGTCGCGTTGATCGCGTTTACGCTGCTGGCAATCGTTTTGGGCAAGGTCAAAGTCTGACAGCTGCGGTCAGCTGACCGCGGACCCGGTTCTGCAGTTCGCTCCAGTCGCCGGTTGCATGCGCGTCCTGCGCGTTATCGCGCATGATCTCTATGAGGTCGTGAAGTTGCTGTCGAATCGCCTCGAACCGGGGGTCGCCCCGCAGGTCATCGAGCAATACGTCCTGGTCGAGGGTCCAGTTTTCAAACGACATGAGGCTGACGAACCCCTCATCGACAGCCGCCTGCAGCGCCTCCAACGCTGCTTCTTTACGGCCCTGGATTGCCAGCACGTGCACATCGCTGATCCCATGGCCAGAAACGCCCAGTCGCGGCATATCCTGTATCAGGTTCCAGGCCTGCGCCAGGAGTTCTGACGCTTCACGTTCGCGATTCAGCTTGCGATTGATGTAGGCGAGGAGAATGGCGTTCTTATAGTTGAAGTGATCCACTGTAGCGGCGGCATCACTTGCCAGGCCGGAGTCGACGCGCAGCAGGTAATCGCGGGATTTTTCATAGTCTCCGAGTATTGCAGCGGCAACGGCAACGATCGGGTACGAAAACCTTGCCTGGATATCGGAAATCTCGCCATCTTGCTCGACTGCTTCTATTGCTTCGATCGCGCCGGCAAAGTCGTTGTTCATGAAACGCAGAACACTTTCACCAATCGGATAAAAAGGGTGGTCTTCAGGAAAACGCGACGCAATTGCAGTTATCCCCTCCGAGTCCCCAAACTCGATGTAAATCTTCGTCGCACCGGATCCGACAATCGGATCGTCGGTCATGGATATTGCACCGTTGTACCAGGCGAGTGCCTCATCGAGTCGACCCAGCCCCATCAAGTGATAGGCCATCATCTGGCTGGGCATGTGCCAGTCCGGGAAGATGGCTATCGATTTGAGGAGGAATTGAATCGCTTTATCGTGCTTGCCGAGTCTTGAGTAAATGTTCGGCAGATTCATGTAGGGGACGCGACCGAGAGGGTCAATTTCCATTGCCGTCGTATATAACTCGATGGCTTCCTGGTCGCTTCTTTCAGCCTCGCGCAGATTTCCGTACCAGACATAGGCACTCGCGAGATTTGGGTTCAATGCAATTGCGCGTTCGTACGCGGCGGCCGCCAGCTCGCCCCCATTCCCTAGCCGGTCAAGCTTGTACCGGTGAAATTCCAGCAACCCTCTCACCGCATAAGCTTCGGCAAGCGCGCCGTCGAGTTCGAGTGCTTTCGCGACTGCCTCCTCGGCGATGCCCTGGGCCTCGTGAAATGAAATCGCCTTGTGATTGCCCTCGAGAACCAGCACGGATTCGGCCAGTCCCGCATACGCCTGGGCATACTCAGGATCGATTTCGATGGCGCGCTCAAATTGGTCACGCGCCTCGAGCAGCGTGTCATATCGCCGCAGGTAGAGGTTGTTTCGTGCCGACGTGTACATCGACAATGCCTCGATGCTGTGCGTCGGTATCACTGCCAGTCGGACTTCCTCTTCCGGCGTCAGAGTGGCCTGCAGTGAGGCAGCGATTTGCGCCGAGATATCGCTCTGAATTTGAAAAACGTTGCTGGCGGTCAGGGCGCGGTCATACGATTCCGCCCATATGTGCTCATCGGTTGCCGCGTCAATCAGCTGGACCGTGATCCGCACCTGGTCGCCGATCCGTTGCACGGCGCCTTCGACGATCGTTTCAACCCCGAGTTCGGCGCCGATTTCACGCAGATTCTTGTTCGTGTCGCGGTATTCGTTGACCGAGGTTCGCGAAATTACGCGCAACGAATCGATATCGGCAAGGCGAGTCAGCAGGTCATCGTGCATGCCGTCTGCAAAAAACTGGTTCTCGGGATCCGCACTGCGGTTGGTAAACGGAAGCACCGCGATGGAGTTGCCGGGCACGGCTTCGCCTGCCACCTCCGGTTGGTTCCTGATTCCGGTGACGTTGAATGTAATCGAGACGCCGAGTGCGATGGCGAGGAGGGCGATGATGATCGTATTCGAACGGCTCCGATTCTTCGGCGGTTGGTTGTCGTGATCGACTTGTGAATCGAACTTGACCCCTTCGGGTGTGACCTCGAAGACCCAGGCGAGAACAAGTGCAACGACAAAGCCCAGGAAGATCGTGATGACCCAGGCGCGGAAGAACCACTCCGGCACGCCGAAGGTCGGCAACAACACCGAACCGGCTTCGATCAGAATCCATGCGACAAGCGCGTACGTTGCGGCGAGTCGGAGGACATTGCGCCGCTGCAGTTCACTAAAAAAATCCATGCGGTGATTATCGCTCGAAATGCTCAAGGGTACAGCCGGTAAATACTCTAACTCTGACCGGGTGTCGATCCCAATGTTCAGCACAGATTATTTAACATAATCCATAACATCGGCATTGACTTCCACGGGAATAGATATCAATATGATATCAAAATGATGTACACGGAGAACGTCATGATCAGAGAGGAAGTAAGGAAAGTCTCATCCGGTTACCTGATGCTCGTCCTGTTGGCTATCGCACAGATCGGCCTCGCGTATGCAATCTACCGATCCGCGGTCACGATCAACCTGCCAGGGATCATTGGCTTCGCGTTGGCCTCGGTGGTTGTTGCAATTTGCTGGGCGGGGTTTTTCATGGTGCATCCCAATGAGGCCAAAGTGCTGCAACTGTTTGGCAAGTATGTCGGCACAACGCACGAACCGGGCCTGAAGTGGGCCAATCCGTTTTTCGGCAAGACAGCGGTATCGACGCGCATCAGAAACTTCGAGAGTGGCAAGCTCAAGGTCAATGATTCGCGCGGCAGCCCGATCGAGATTGCTGCCGTAGTCGTCTGGAAAGTCTATGACACGGCTGAGGCTCTATTCGAAGTCGACGACTACGAAGAGTTCGTTCAGATTCAGAGCGAGTCGGCTTTGCGAAATCTGTCGACGACGTATCCGTATGAGCCGCATGAAGGCGAGGGCGTCGCTTTGCGAAGCCATCCTGGCGATATCGCGCAGGCGCTGCGTGAGGAAATTCAGGACCGGCTTGACCAGGCAGGCGTGACGGTCATTGAAGCACGCATCAGTCACCTCGCGTACTCACCGGAAATTGCCAACGCAATGCTGCGCAGGCAGCAGGCGTCCGCAATCATCGCCGCCCGAAAACAGCTCGTCGCGGGTGCCGTCGGTATGGTCGACATGGCGCTCGATGAGCTGAAGAAGGGTCAAATCGTCGATCTCGACGAGGAACGCAAGGCAGCGATGGTTAGCAACCTGCTAGTCGTACTGTGCGGCGAAGAGTCGGCACAGCCCGTTGTGAATACCGGCTCGTTGTACACCTGAGCCGGGGCTGGCCGGGATCTTTATGGCATCTCGCAAGGCATTTGCGCTGCGGATTGACGAGAAGACCCTGTCGGCGATGCAGCGCTGGGCGAACGACGATCTGCGCAGTCTGAACGCGCAGATCGAGTTCGTTCTTCGCGAGGCGCTGAGAAAGACAGGCCGCTTGCCGAAGAAATCGTCAAAGAAACGCTGAGGCAGGAGGGCAGTGCTACACTGAATGGATGCGCGCCGCTTTGCCCTTCATCCTCGTTGCACTCGCCTTATTCTCGGCAGGCTGCATTGCCTATCTTGCCTGGGAGCTTTCCTCCGACAAGAAAGACAATGAAGCCGACGACTAGCGCTCCTTCTTCCTCGACGATCGGCGCGAGGACTGGCTCGACCGGGACGAAGAATCCGAGCGCTTTGCCTCGGACTTCCTGGAAGAACTCGATCTGGTAGCCTCAGGCTTGGGAGCAGAACTCGATCGTGAGACCGAGGATTTCTGCGTCGAATTCGACCGGGAAGTCGAAGGACGATTGCCAGAGCCGGATCGCGATGTCGAAGACTTCGGCGCAAAGCTCGAGCGGGTCGTCGGCGCGCGTGCGGCAGGGCTTTGTGGCGACGAGGGTGCGGAGACGCGTGGTTGCGCCGGGGCACGCGTAGCAGCGGTCGGCTGGGAGCTCGGCCGCGGCGCGAAGCTGGACCTGCTTTCAGTCGCCACCTTGGGACGCGTTGTCCGCTGTACGCTCGTAGTCCGCTGCTGCGAAGTTTGACGCGACAACGCAGCGGAGAGATCGGTCCTGGTCCTCGTCGGCGAAGCTGTCGTGTTGCGATTCGGGCTCGTTGTCGACGATCGCGGCCGGAATTCGATCTTTTCACGTTCGTCGCCGCGACCGACATAGACACTACGCGTCTGCGTATTGGAGCTGCCCACAACCCGGCTGCCGCCTCTGGAACCTGAAGTCGAAGATCGCGTCGTCCGTGCCGGCGTATTCGAGTTCGGGTAGAAGCGCGACCGGGTAATGCGCTGATCCGAATAGCTGACTGTTCGACGATTGCTCGGCAACCAGTAATCACCGTTGCGGTAGCGTGTACGCGACACATTCACGTTATTACGCACATAGATGTTGTTGTGGATGTGAATATCGGGCCTGCGGTACCACCAGCGATCCCAATACGTATGTCCATAGTAGGGATGGCCATAGAAGCTGTGGTGATAGACGCTCAGGTGATGCGAATGCCAGGCGATCGAGAACGCCGTCGTCACGCCCCAGAACCAGCGATGGTGGAAATGGTCGTGGAACGAGTAGTACGACGGGTACGGGTAGTAATAAACGGGGTAGGGCCGCGGATAGTAGAAGTACACGGGACGGGGCTGGTACACCACGACTTGCGACGGCTCGTAATAGGGCACGTAAATCACGTCCTCTTCGACCGGCGTAATCTGGATCGTGCCGCCTTCCTCGGCGACGAGCTGATAATCATCGCTCTTGAGGTTGCCCGCGGCATACGCCTGGTCCCGGAATTTTTCGATGGCGGCGATAACGTCGGACTGTTGCCCGACGACTGCCTCACCGAGTCGCCAGGTCCAGTCCAGGTCCTCGTTCATCAGTTCGACAACCTCGGGGTAATTGACGAGGGCGATGATCGAATCGTCCCAATCATCGTCAGGCTCCAGTGAGGGGTCGTCCTCGAGCGCGGCGAGAAAGCGTCCAGCTTCCACGACCTGCAACGGGAATGTCGCTGCGGGCAACACGATGGCGAGAAGGTCATCAGGATAAAGTGCTATCGGGCCGACGAGTTCCTCGATCTCGGCGGCTGAAATCACCGGGATCTCCTGGATTTCCTCGACTTCAGGGACAGCGACCTGCGCACTGGCAGTTGTCGAGCAGACAAGCAATGCGACGAATGACCAGAAAATGCCTGAAAAACGCTTGATTTGACAATTCATGGTGCCTCCGGGACCGCCACTCACGGACGGGTTTTCCCAACCTGGAAGCAAGGATAACGCCGCTAATCTGAACGCAGCCTTAACCCGCAGACCTGCGCATCGCGCCCGAAGACAACAGCTACAATCCTTACGACAAGCCCGGCCCGGCGCAAAGCCCTCAAGAACAGGAAACGGCGCCGCTAGACGCTTGCGTCAGTCGTCATCCCCGCCGTGCCAGGCGAGGAATTTCCAGCCGTCCTCGGTACGCACGAGTACATCCGTATAGCGGCCGTTGTCGACCTCGACGTCGCCATTCTTGTCTTCAGAAGCGCTCGTGTAGAAGTAGTGTGCTACAGCGACGTCCCCGTGGATCACGATGTTCTGGAAAAAGAGTTCGTGCTCGACCATCTTGCGCTGGGTTTCGAAGAAGCGGTTCCACTTGCCAGTGGATGCCTTCGAACGTGGGGCCGGGGCGTGGCTGGGCCAGCCGGAAAATCTGTCCAGCAGTTCCTCGTCGAGCCAGTCCGTGTCGCCATCCTGGACTCTTTCCCATTGCTCCTCGATTGTCAGGATCACGTCAGCTGCATCGTCGGTAGTATCCTGCGCAACGGCTGTTCCTGCGCTAGCGAAGATCAGCGTGGAAATAGCGAGTCTGAATCCGGCAGTGACATTCATGGCGTGGCTCCACGTCGTGGCTGATGACGCGAGTTTAGTCCCAGTGGTCAAGTAAAACCAGCTTGTAGATCCCGTGCTTCTCCGCTGCCGTCAACTCATCAGTGGCTCCATATATTTCGATTACCTGAGCGGCATCGAGGTACTGCGGGTGGTGAGTCTCGACGATAGTCGCGTAATGGATATCGGCCGAGGCATTCACAACATGAAAATCGTAGACATGTGTAGCAAGGATGGCAGGCGCATCCAGTTGCATCATGCTGGCCAACGGGTGCGCGGGGTCCTTTAGCTCAATAGAGCCGATATGGGTCGTCTCTTTGCGAATCGACCATCCTTTCTCGCTGAAGCTCGAGCCTATAGAAGCGCCCGCAAGAACGTCACTGTGAATACTGTGGATTTCCGGATATTCGCTGCGCGCATACTGGACGATCGCGTAGGTGCGGCAGATCGGATGCCCGGAATCATCGCTGTACAGACTGGTCCGCCGAACTGCGGAATCCTGTGACAGGATCGTGACACCATAGCTTCCGAACTGTTGCTCGATTCGCTCGCTGTTGAGCAGCGCGGGCCGCGCCGTGCAGGCGCTGACGGCTGCCGCCAGGAAGGCGAGAGCAATCGACAAACGGTTTATGCGCAATCTTGGAGTCATCGGGCCGCGGCACCATATACACTGCTGGTACCGACGTAAAGGACCGTGCCATGCGAGCGATGCTGCTGAAATCGATTGCCAGTATGGACGTGAGCGACCGACCGCTCAGCCTGGAGGACATACCGCGCCCGGAGCCGTCAAGCGGTGAGATCTTGATCGAGGTCAGCGTCTGCGGCGTCTGTCATACCGAACTCGACGAGATCGAGGGCCGCACGCCACCGCCGAGGCTACCGGTCGTTCCGGGCCACGAAGCCGTGGGCCGCGTTGCGGAAGTCGGGGCAGATTGCTCGGTCCACGCCATCGGCGACCGCGTCGGCGTCGGTTGGATTCATTCGTCCGATGGCTCCGACACTGAGAACATTTCCGACGATTTTCGCGCAACGGGCAGGGATGAGAACGGCGGCTATGCAGAGTTCATGACGGTTCCGGAAGACTATGCGTACCCGATACCGCCGTCGTTCAGCGATGCCGAGGCCGCGCCGCTCCTGTGTGCCGGCGGTGTTGGTTATCGTTCCTTGCGACTTGCCCGGCTCGAGGATGGGCAGATCCTGGGATTGACGGGTTTCGGCGGCTCCGGCCACCTGGTCCTGCAACTGGCCAAGCATCTGTATCCGTCGAGCCCGGTATTCGTCTTTGCGCGGAGCGGCCACGAACGTGAATTCGCGCGTGAACTTGGCGCCGATTGGTGCGGAACAACCGATGCGAGCCCGCCAGAGGCCCCACAGGCCATTATCGACACGACGCCGGCCTGGAAACCCGTGCTCGCGGCCCTCGAGCACCTGAGGCCTGGGGGCAGGCTCGTCATCAACGCAATTCGCAAGGAAGATCACGATCGCGAACTGATGGCGTCGATCAGCTACGAGCACCACCTCTGGAAGGAAAAGGAAATCAAGTCGGTCGCGAACGTGACGCGACGGGACATCGCCGAGTTCCTGCCGATAGCCGCTGCAATTCCGCTGCGCGTCAACGTGCAGACCTATGCGCTGGAAAATGCGAACGAGGCCCTCAACGATTTGCGCAATGGGCATGTTCGTGGATCAAAAGTAATTGTTATAAAACAATAATTTAAAATAACTATTTAAAGTAAAAAAATCAGATTGTTGCCCGGGCGTCGAAAAAAAATCGCCGGCAATGAGTCCAAATCGTCTCGAGCGGCATCTAAGGAACGTCGCGCAACTGCGCAGAATGGATGGGGGACACCCGATGCAACGCAAATTATCTTTGGCTGCGATCCTGTGCCTGCTGGCCGGCAGCGCATTTCCAGCGGATACGAGCTGGGTCGACAAAAGCAATGAACACGCGCAGGTAGTGCTGGCCGTGTTCGCAGAATTGGCTCCCGAAGGGGCCGGCAGCATGGGCATCGACGGACTTGATGAGGAAATTACCGACCTGAGCCCGGGATACCAGGACCGTGCCAGGAAGCTCATCGAGGATACTGTTGCCGAACTCGAGCGCCGGCTCGAGGCGGAGACAGATCTCAAGGTCCGGCAGGATCTCGGCATCCTCATCAAGGCGGGCAGGGACAACCTGGTGACGATGCAGCTGGAGGAAGATCACATGCTGCCGTACACGAATGTCAACCAGACGATTTTTAACGCAATGCGCGCGTTGATCGATCCGCAAGTGTCGCGTGACCGTTACCCGGCCGCGGTTGTGCGGATGGAGAAGTATGCGGGCCTCAGGGACGGCTACACGCCATTTACCGAGCTTGCCAAACAGCAGTCGATCGAGAAGTTCGGTGATGACAGCCTGGTCGGACCCTATCGCGGCGAAGTCGAGCAGGACCTCAAAGATACCGAGACATTCATATCGGGCATCGAGGAGCTGCTCGCAGGGACAGACCTGGATGGCTGGCAAGACACTTATGCAACGCTAGCTGGCCAGCTGCGCGACTACAGCGAATGGGTGGAAGCCGAGATCCTGCCGCGCGCTCGTGACGACTTCCGCCTGCCGGCCGTGATGTACCAGGACGCACTCAAGAACTGGGGCGTCGAGGCGTCACCCTATGAGCTGATCGAGCAGGCGACCAAGGGCTACATGGACATCCGCAACGAGATGGAGGCGCTTGCGCCTATCGTTGCGAAGAAGTTCGACTACGACACCAATAACTATCGCGAAGTCATCGCACGGCTCAAGAAGGATGGCCCGATTGACGGAGACAAGCTGCTCGATCACTACCACGCTGTACTCCGTGATATCGAAGAGATCATCGTCCGCGAAAATCTTGTGACCCTGCCGGAGCGGGATGCCGGCATCCGCTTTGCGAGCGCTGCCGAAACGGCGGCCATACCCGCGCCCCATCTTCAACCGCCCCGACTGATCGGGAATACGGGCGAGTACCCGTATTTCGTCATCCCGCTGCTCGAGAAAAACGAAGACGGCAGCTGGCGACAGACCGACGATACGTATGAAGCCGGGGCATGGACCCTGACTGCGCACGAGGCAAGACCGGGGCACGAAATGCAGTTTTCGAGCGTTGTCGAATCGGGCGTGTCGATCACGCGCGCAGTCTTCGCAATCAACAGCGCAAATATCGAAGGCTGGGGCTTGTACGCGGAGGCGATCGTCCGGCCCTACCTGCCGGTCGAGGGCCAGCTAATCAGCTTGCAGTATCGGCTCATGCGCGCCGCTCGCATGTTCCTCGACCCGATGCTGAATCTCGGCCTGATCACGCCGGAGGAGGCCAGGCGGCTGATCATCGAGGATATCGGGATCGGCGAGTCCTGGGCGCAAAACGAGATCGATCGCTACACCTATCGCATGCCGGGGCAGGCAACCGCCTATTACTATGGCTACAACAAGATGCAGGCGTTGCGCGCCCAGGTCGAGGTCAGGCTGCAGGACCGCTTCGACCAGCAGGCGTTTCACGACTTCGTACTCGACCAGGGCATGTTGCCGCCCGAGATTCTCAAGGCGTCGGTGATGGAGGATTTCGTCCCGAGCCAGATGAACTAGTGGGACGGGCTATACTTCGCGGTATGGCCCACGACATCAGTTGTTATCGCTGCGGCGCCTCGCTCGAGGCGCTGTCGCTCCCGTTCTCGCGGCAGGACGAATGTCCTGAGTGCAGTAACTATCTGCACGTCTGCAAAATGTGCGTGAATTACGATCCGGGGGTACCGCGGCAGTGCCGTGAAGACGGCGCCGAGGACGTCGCCGAAAAAGATCGTCCCAACTTCTGCGACTGGTTCAAGCCGAGCGATGCGGCCTTCGATGCCAAGCGAAAGGACGAAGAGGACCAGGCTCGCGCAGCCCTCGACGCGCTATTTGATGACTGACCGCAGAGACTTTCTCAAGCGTGCCGGGGCCGTGCTGCTGGCCGGCTCTGCCGGCGGGTGTGGCGGCGCGGGCAGCAGTCCGGCGCCGGGCGTTCCCCGGAGCAATTTCGATGCGGAATCAACAGCGGAAGAGGTAACGGAAGGGATAGACCTCAACGGCAAGCTTGCTGTGGTGACGGGATGCACCTCCGGTATCGGGTTCGAGACCATGCGTGTCCTGGCGCTCCGCGGCGCCTATGTTGTCGGCACCAGCCGTTCGCTCGAGAGGGCCCGGGAGGCCTGCAGCAACGTCATCGGGGTCACGACGCCAGTGCAACTCGAGTTGTCGGACCTCGACTCCGTTGTCGACTGTGCGAACGCGATTCGGTCTCTGAACGCGCCCCCCGACATGCTGATCTGCAATGCCGGGTACCTGGGCGGCGGCGGTCGGCGCGAACTGGTCAATGGCATCGAGAAGCACTTTGCGATTAACCACATCGGACACTTCGTACTGGTCAACCGGCTCCTCGGCCGCCTCTACATGGCGAACCAGGGAAGAATCGTCGTCGTCGCGAGTCGCACGGCTTACAAGGATGCGCCCGCGCGCGGCATCGAGTTCGATGACCTGTCGGCGAGTCGTGAGTACGGAGACCGCCGCGCCTATGGACACTCGAAACTTGCGAATGTGTTGTTCGCGCTGCAGCTCGGCAAGATGCTGAGGGGCACACGTATCACTGCGAACGCGCTGCACCCGGGCGTAATCAACACCGAGATCGACCGCCACATGGGCTGGTTCAGCCAGACCGGGTTTGCGCTGCTCGCAGCCCTTGGCGGCACCAGAACCGTAGAGCAGGGCGCTGCAACATCCTGTTATGTGGCGACGAATCCGGGGCTCGGATCAACGAGCGGCAAGTACTTCGAAGACTGCAACGCCGTCAGAATCAGCGAGGGGCACTTGCATAACGAAGCGATGGCGGAACAGCTGTGGCGCGTGTCTGAGGAGTTGACGCAAGACTACCTGGTCACGCACACGGGACCCGATTACAACGAATTCGAGAAGGCGCTCATGGAGAAGCCGACAGGTGAGCGCGAATGAGCCGGCAAAACCAAAAAGCGCTGGTACTGTTGTCGGGCGGCCAGGATTCGACGACCTGCCTCCACTGGGCTATCCGCGAGTTCGGGCGTGATGCCGTGACGGCGATCTCGTTCGACTATGGCCAGCGCCACCGAATTGAGCTCGAATGTGCGGCGGCCGTGGCGGAGGATGCGGGCGTTGCCCATGTCTGCCTGCCGATAGATACGTTCAACGCGCTGGGCGGAGACGCTCTGACCGAGTCGGCGATCGAGGTGGAGGGTGCGATTGACGATCGAACCGGGTTGCCGAACACGTTCGTGCCCGGGCGCAATCTCGTCTTCCTGACCTACGCTGCGGCGTATGCGTGGCAGCGCGATGTGCCAAATCTCGTCACCGGTGTCGCGCAAACGGATTACAGTGGCTACCCGGATTGCCGTGAGGAAACGATCAAAGCGCTACAACAGGCTTTGCGTCTCGGTATGGAGAGCGAGGTGACGATTCATACGCCGCTGATGCACCTCTCCAAGAAGGAAACTGTGGAGCTTGCGCGCGATCTGGGTGCACTGGATGCGATGGCGCTCACGCATACCTGCTATAACGGGACTCGTCCCCCGTGTGGTCAATGTCCTGCATGCCGGTTGCGCGCGAAGGGATTTGAAGAGGCTGGCGTTTCCGATCCGCTCGTCGCTGACGTATGACATATTCGGTCAAGGAAATGTATTACACGCTGCAGGGCGAGGGCGCACATACTGGGCGTCCCGCGGTCTTTCTGCGATTCGCAGGTTGCAATCTCTGGTCGGGACGTGAGAAAGACCGTGCCGAAGCGACCTGCAAGTTCTGCGATACCGAGTTTGTGGGTACAGATGGGCCCGGCGGCGGCAAGTTTGAAACGGCCAGCGATCTTGCGAGTGCGGTAGCCGCAATATGGCCGGGTCAAGGTGCTGGCAGTCGGCCCTATGTCGTTTGCACTGGCGGTGAGCCGCTGCTGCAACTCGATGAGCCCGCGATCGACGCGCTGCATGCAGCCGGTTTCGAAGTCGGTGTGGAGAGCAACGGTACGATTGCCGCGCCCGCCGGGATCGACTGGCTGTGTGTCAGCCCCAAGGCGAACGCACCGCTTGTACAGCAGTCCGGGAACGAGCTGAAACTGGTCTACCCACAAATGGAATCGGCGGCCCGACCCGAGAATTTCGAGGCCCTGAATTTCGAACATTTTTTCTTACAGCCGCTGCACGACGAGAACATCGACGAGCACACGCGCGCATCGATCGAATACTGCCTGGCGCATCCGCACTGGAAACTGAGCTTGCAGACTCACAAGATCATCGGGATAGACTAACGACCATGAACCATCGTGTTGGCCGTTTCGTATTTGCGTTCGGTGTTGGGCTGATCGTCGCTTTCCTGTCGTACCAGTGGATTACGAACCCGGCGCCCGGAGTGGAGCGGCAGTTGCAGGAAGCAGCGGTCGCTGCCGCGCGCAAACATCTCGAAACAATCGTCGCCGCCGGCGATATCCGGATCGTCGACCCGCTGGCGCCGGATCGCAAGGTTGGCAAAACGTATATTTACCGTGCTGGTGATGGTTGGGAAGTGTCGGGCTATTACCAGCGAAATGAGGATGATCGCTGGCACCCTTATCTCGTGACCCTGGACGCTGCGCACGCGTTGATCCAGTTGAAAGTCCAGGACCCGGCGCTTGTGGACAATGCCGATCCACGGATCGAGGTACTACCCTGACGCTGCCTGCTGTTCCTCGAGAACTTCTTTGCGCCACTCCACAACATTCATTTCGATGAAAAAGAACGCGAGCAGCCACAGGAACGCGTCCCAGAAATCGACAAAATCACCGTAGAACCCCCAGTAGACGGCAGCAAGAAGAAGAATCCCGTACAGGATTACTTTTGTGACCGCGCTGGCGTGAAGTATGAACCCTTCGTAGAGATTCTTTTCCTGCAGACGGACATCGATTTCCAGCACGAGCACGACGAGTAGCCAGACGCCGGCATTGATGACGTCGGTCCATGCGAGCCAGACGATATTGATATGTCCCGTCACGTCGACGACGGCGCGGGCGTCAGTGAACTGCAGAAACGTCGTAGCGGTCGAGAATGCACTGCAGTTCGCCAGCGTCAGCGCCGTGTATTCCTCGAAGTCGTGAGAATACGACCAACCGTCGCTGACCAGTGCGCAAAGGTCACTGACGCCCTCCATCACACTGACGTCCATCACTGATTGCAGGTTGCCGATGTAGCCGAAGAAGGCACGGACGATAAGCGCATAGCAAATCACGCGCAGTGTGTGCAGAGTCAAAGTGACCCTCTTCGTAAAGTGCCGGTCCTCGAGTATGTAGGTCTCGAGTTCGAACATCAGAAGGAGCACGACCCAGGCCGCCGTGTCTATCGTGGCGACGTAAGCGGCATAGATATCACCGAGACCTACGCCATTCGGGTAGAGAAGTTCGTTGGCGGCGTGCTCTTCAACGAAGAACCAGTGCACGTTCAGCGCCAGGAACGCATACAACGAGTACTTGAATACCTGGTACAGGGTATAGCGGTCGATCGTCAAGGGCGGCTCCACTGCAAGCCGCCGATTCTAAGCGACCGGGTCGACAGGGCAAGCAAATTAATCTGTTTTTGCCGTCTGTTCCTGCTCTGTTTCTGCGCCCGCGTAATACACCCATACGTTCTCCTCGCCGGTAAGGAGTTCGATGTACTTCGGGTGAACGAAGATATTTTCTCGTCCCGACTTGATCTCCTTGAGGATGCCGATTTCGCACAGTTGCTTCAGGTATACCGAGGCAGTCTGGCGCTTGGCGATACCTGCATCGACCAGGTTGTTGATGCGGCAGTAGGGCTGCTTGAACAGCAATTCGACGAGCTCCCAGGTATAGATCTTGGGCAGCATGCTCTGCGTGTATTCCGCCGTATGCTCCATGAGCTCCCGAATGGCCTTGATCTTGTCGGTGGTCCAGGAGCACGTCTCCTCCACGCCCGTCAGCATGAAGAGGACCCAGGACCGCCAGTCCTGTTCGTGGGTGACGGCTTTGAGCAGGCGGTAGTAGTCCGCCTTGTGCTGGATGATGTAGCGGCTCAGGTAGAGAATTGGCGAGCTGAGCAGACCGTGCTGGACGATGAACAGGATGTTCATGATGCGTCCGGTGCGTCCATTACCGTCGGCAAACGGGTGAATGGCCTCAAATTGGTAGTGCTGGACTGCCATCCTCACGAGCGGATCGATCTCGACCGCGTTGTGCATGAAGTCGGCCCAGTTGTCGAGCATCTGTTGCAGCAGCTTCTGGCCAACGGGCGGCGTATAGATCACTTCGCCGGTCATCCGGCTTTTCAGCGTTGTCCCAGATTCTGCTCGAATATCCAGCTCTATCCCTTTGATAGTGCTACATATATGTATCGCCATGTCGGTGGTCAGCATGTTCCGCCGAACCATCTTGCTGCCCTCGTAGAGCGCTGTGCGATAGCGCAACGCTTCCTTGGTCGCGGCATCAGCCTTGTCTTCTGCGATGTCGGCGAACTCGAACAGCTTGTCGGTCGTCGTGACGATGTTTTCGATTTCGGAACTCGCGCGCGCCTCGAGCAGCGGCAGGGCGTTGACGAGGACTGCGGCGTTCGGAATCAGATCGGCCGCTTGTTTGAGTTCAGCCAGGGAGACGCGCGCCTTGATGCAGCTCTTGAGAATCTCCGTGGTCTCGATCAACTCGAGGGGCGGCGGCAGTTCCGGCAGATCGTTGTAGGGTTTTTTCGGATTAAAATCAGTCACTTATCGCACTCCACCGCATCATATGTCGATTTTGAATCAGAGTTTCGACATCTCCTGAGAATGTGTCGATTGTATCGACACATCGCGTATTTGTGTCGATTTTCGCGTGGTTTTTCGACATATTTTGCTCTGATGTCGATCCAATCGACACGTTTTCCTAATATGTCGATTTCAGCCCACTATTTCGACACGTTTGCAGTATATGTCGATCGGGTCGACACGAACGTGACCTGGTTGGGGAAATACTCATTTCCTTGAAGATGTCGCAGGAGGACTCTCCAACAGCGGCAGATTCGGCTAGAATCCCGCCTCCGGCTCACCCACCGACGACAAGGATCCAGCAACGTGGCTGTAAAAAGCGATATCGAGATTGCGCGGGCTGCCAGCCTGAAACCGATCACCGAAATAGCCGAGAAGCTCGGCATCCCTGGCGATGCGATGATTCCGTTCGGTCACGACAAGGCGAAGATCTCCGCCGATTTCATTGCATCGAACGGCAAGAACAGCGACGGCAAGCTGATCCTCGTCACGGCTGTCTCGCCGACGCCTGCGGGCGAAGGCAAAACGACGACAACGGTGGGCCTCGGCGACGGCATGAACAGGATCGGCAAGAACGCGTTGATCTGCCTGCGTGAGCCCAGCCTCGGACCCTGTTTCGGAATGAAAGGCGGTGCGGCAGGCGGCGGTTACGCGCAGGTCGTGCCGATGACGGACATCAATCTTCATTTCACCGGCGATTTTCACGCGATCGGTGCTGCGCACAATCTGCTGGCGGCCTTGATCGACAATCACATGCACTGGGAAAACGAGCTCAACATCGATCCACGCCGCGTCACATGGCGCCGGGTCGTGGACATGAATGACCGTGCGCTCCGAACCATAACCTCGGGTCTCGGCGGATATCACAACGGTGTCGTGCGCGAGGCAGGCTTTGATATTACGGTCGCGTCCGAGATCATGGCGATCTTCTGTCTTGCGACGGACCTTGCCGACCTCGAGAAGCGTCTGGGCAATATCGTCCTCGGCTATACGCGCAAAAACGAGCCGGTTACCGTGCGCGAACTCAATGCACAGGGTGCAATGACGGCCCTGCTGAAAGATGCTCTGCAGCCCAACCTCGTGCAGACGATGGAGAACAACCCATGCCTCATGCACGGCGGACCGTTTGCGAACATAGCGCATGGCTGCAACTCGGTGATGGCGACGCAGACCGGCCTCAAGCTGGCCGACTATGTCATCACGGAGGCGGGTTTTGGCGCCGATCTGGGTGCCGAGAAGTTTTTCAACATCAAGTGCCGCAAGGCAGGCCTGCGGCCCAACGCAGTCGTACTCGTTGCGACCATCAAGGCGCTGAAGATGCAGGGCGGCGTCGCCAAAGATGATCTGGGCAGTGAAAATGTCGCTGCATTAAAAGACGGCCTCAAGAACCTGGGCCGCCATCTCCGCAACCTGTCGCAGTTCGGCGTACCTGCCGTTGTCGCCGTAAATCGCTATATCGCGGATACCGATGCCGAGGTCGCTGCCGTCAGGGACTACTGCAAGGAATTCGGCGTTGATGCAGTGAACTCGACGCACTGGGCCGATGGTGGTGCAGGAGCCACTGACCTCGCAGAAAAAGTTGTCGAACTGGCCGACAGCGGCGCCGCACAATTCCGTACGTTGTACACGGACGACCTGCCGCTGTGGGAAAAGGCCAAGCGCGTTGCAACCCAGATCTACGGCGCTGACGACATCATTGCGGACAAGAAAGTGCGGCAGCAATTCGAGGACTACCAGGCAGCCGGCTACGGCCATTATCCGGTCTGCATGGCGAAGACGCAGTACAGTTTTTCGACCGACCCCAACCTGCTCGGAGCGCCAACCGGTCACGTCGTGCCGATACGGGAAGTTCGCCTTGCTGCCGGCGCTGAATTCCTGGTCATTGTTTGCGGCGCGATCATGACTATGCCTGGCCTGCCGCGCGAGCCTGCCGCAAATGCTATTCGTGTCAACGAAGAAGGGCAGATCGAGGGACTTTTCTAGGGATCCGTGGCCGGATCAATCCTCGGTGAGTTTGTGGCTGTCACTTGCGGAGAGATCACATCCGTAGACAGATTTCAGCTGTGCGATCACTCTTTGTGTCTCGGGCGAAAACGGCGCCTTGCCTTCAAAAGCGTGCAGAACGATGCCCTCGAGCAGGTCACCGAGGCTGAGATCGGTGTACTCGGCCAAGGCTTTGAGGACTTTCAGCAGAGATGACTCTAGCCGCACGCCCGTTTGCGTGCGGGTGACAGCTTTTCCTGGCATCGGAACTCTCCGAAAAGAATTTGTTATCAAGGTAACACGGTAACAACATCCTCGTCAAATCGAGTACCATTGCGACGTGCCGAGAGCAGAAGAACTCCAACAAGGCTTCAGAATCGGGGAATTCGAGGTGTTTCCCGCGCGCGGTGTGCTGCGTCATGGGGACATCGAGGAAGTACCCGAGCCGCTCGTCTTCAAGCTCCTGATGGCGTTGGCGGTGCGTGATGGTGATGTCGCCAGCAAGGAAGATCTCGTTGCCGAGGTGTGGGATGGTTACCCCATTGGCGACGACTCAATTACGCGATGTGTTGCGCAACTCAGGAAGCACCTCGGCGAGCATGGCAAGGCCTACGTCAAGACGATGACCAAACGGGGTTATCGCCTCGACGAAAAGATCGTGCTCCAAGGGCCACAGCCGCTACCTGACGACGACCGGCAACAGGCGGTCAGACTGCTGAACCAGGGCCGGTTGTGGATGCTCGCGGCTATGGTCGTTGCCGCCATCATCTTCTGGACAGTACTCGATCCGGACGACGGCGGCCGTTCCGTGGGAGTACTGCCGTTCGAGAACCTCGGTGACGATCCGGCCGATCCGTACCTGGTCGAGGGCCTGAAACTCGAACTCGTGCACACACTCGGCAATATTCCGGATTTCTCGGTCAAGAACGTGCGCGGCACATTCGATGGCAGAGAGGTGACTGAGGTTGCGCGCGCGCTCGATGTCGATTTCATTCTTACGGGCAAGCTGCAGCGCGCAGGCGATACGCTGAGGGTCGCCTACCTGCTCGAGAAAGGCAGCAATGGCAAAACGATCTCGTCGGGTGAGGTCACGGGCCCGGTGGGTGACGTATTCAGGTTGCAGGCTGACCTGGCCATTCTTCTGCGAAATGACCTCGTCGGCGAATCGCCGCAACAGCTGATATCGCAGAGCCGAAACCCGAATTCCCTCGCGTTCGACGCCTACATGCGAGGCATGCATGCATTCGAGCGCCGTGGTCGCGGTAGTCTCGACAACCTCAATGCAGCCAGAATGCTGTTCGAAGAGTCGATCGAGTTGGATCCAAGTTATGGTCCTGCATACCTGGGATTGGCAGCCGTTTATGCCCTGTTGCCGGATTACGAGAATGCCCCGCTTGCAGAGGCGCACCAGCGTGCCCTCGAGCTTGCGAGTCGTGCGATCGAAGTCGACGATGGTCTTGCCGATGCGGCCAGTGAAGTTCAGGGCTTCGTCTATCAAAAACAACGCCAATGGGCGCTCGCAGAAGAGGCATATCTGCGGGCGACCGGCTCGCGGGTCGTCGATTCGACGGCGTTCAACTGGTACTCGCTAATGCTTGCCGGTGTCGGTCGCGTGGAGGATGCGCTCGAGCAGATCCTGCTGGCGCAAAAGATCGACCCGAGTTCTGCCGTCATCAACAGCCGGACCGCGATTATCTATACGTGGCTGGGCGAATCGGAGCGAGCCGAAGAGTATTTCGCCCGTGCGAGCCAGCTTGGAGCCAGCGGCGAAATTCACATGCTGGGCCGTGTGATGTTGCTTATTCGTGCTGGCCAATATGAGGAAGCTGCTCGACTGACCGGTGCAGGCGTATCGCTTGCTGGCGGAAGGTCGGACTGGATCGAGCCGCTGTTTGCAGCTGTGAGCGATCCGTCTGTTCGCGAACAGGCCCTTGCGGCGATCGCGGCGGCATTTGAGGATACAGCGCTGGATCCACGTCTTGAGATTATTGCGCGTGTAATGCTCGAAGATATCGACGGTGCGATGGGCGTTGCAATGTCCCTGGTCGAGTCGGGCAGGATTTTCGAGATGGATTTTCTGTTCTTGCCGGAACTCGAACCTCTGCGCAGCCACCCCGGTTTTATGGAACTGATGGACGGTCTGGGCGTGACAAAGTACTGGCAGAATCGCGGCTGTGTCTGGAAAGACGACCGCCTGCGCTGCGCCTCCTAATCGTCGCTTCGGACTGGACCGCGCTCCTTCTTGATTTTCGAGCGCCTGCGCTTTTCGGCGAGGCGCTGTTCCGCCGCCGCCTTGCCGGGCCGGGTCTTCTTCCGGGTCTTGGGTTCGACAGCCGCCGCGCCGACAACATCACGCAGTCGTTCGAGGGCCGCCCGGCGGTTGCGCTCCTGCGTGCGATGGCGCTGTGACTTGATGACCAGAATCCCGTCGCCAGAGATCCGGCTGTCGTTGCTCGCAAGCAGGCGCGACCGCACACCTTCCGGCAGCGATGGACTTTGAGCGATATCGAAGCGGAGGTGTACGGCGCTCGCGACCTTGTTCACGTTCTGGCCGCCAGCGCCCTGGGCACGGATCGCCGAGATCTCGATTTCCGCTGCCGGTATCGCGAGGTCGTCGTTAATGATGACGGCGTCTGACATCTTGAGCATTATACGGTCATGAACAGGAATGAATTGACGAGGCGGCTCCTCGAAGACGCCGCACAACGCAGCATTCGCTATCGCGAGACTTGCGACGACCGATCCGTGGCGCCCGACAGGGAAGCTGTTGCGGCCCTCGGCCGCCTGCAGCAGCCCTTGCCCGATGCGGGTATGCCCGATGAGGAGGTCATCGCGTTGCTCGATGACGTCGGTTCACCAGCGACGATGGCGATGGCCGGATCCCGCTTTTTCGGTTTCGTCATTGGCGGCTCGTTGCCGGTCACTGTCGCATCGAACTGGCTATCGACAGCGTGGGACCAAAACGTTGTGATGCACGAGGTTACGCCCGCGACCGCAACGATGGAGCAGGTCGCGATCGAGTGGATGGTGGAGCTGCTCGGACTTCCCCACGGCACGGGGGCCGGCTTTGTTACCGGCGCGACGGTCGCCAACTTTTCGGCGCTCGCGGCCGCGCGGCATCGCGTGTTCGAGAATGTCGGATGGAACGTCGAGGCGAACGGGCTGATCGGCGCACCGCCAGTCACGATAATCGTCAGCGACGAGGCGCACCCGACGCTGTTCAAGTCGCTCGGCATGCTGGGTCTCGGCCGGGACAGGGTGATTCGTGTGCCGACAGACGGCCAGGGCCGGATGATTGCCGCAAAGCTGCCCGAGTTACACGGTCCGGCGATCGTGTGTACGCAGGCGGGCAACATCAACTCGGGCGCTTTCGATCCGATAGGCGATATTTGCGATGCCGTCAAACCAGGCGGCGCCTGGGTGCATGTCGACGGCGCGTTTGGTCTGTGGGCCGCGGCATCAACTTCGAAACGTGCGCTCACCGACGGCATGGAAGCCGCCGACAGTTGGGCGACGGATGCTCACAAATGGCTCAACGTGCCTTACGACGGCGGCATCGCTTTCGTCAGGAACCCGGCGGACCTTGCTGCAGCGATGGCCATAACGGCGGATTACCTGATCACCGAAACAGAACATCGCAACCCGTCGGATTACACACCCGAGTTGTCGCGAAGAGGTCGCGGCATCGATGTGTACGCGGCACTGCTGTCACTTGGACGCAAAGGCGTGGAAGAACTTGTTGACCGCTGTTGCCGCCACGCGCGGCGATTTGCGGAGGGGCTCGGTGGTGCCGGCTACGATGTCCTCAATGATGTGGTACTGAATCAGGTCGTCGTATCTTTCGGCGATGACGCAACGACGCGGCGAGTGATCGATATGATCCAGGCGGACGGAACATGCTGGTGCGGTGCAACCGTCTGGCAGGGGGTCACAGCGATGCGTATCAGCGTGAGTAGTTGGGCGACGACGGACGAAGACGTCGACAAGAGCCTGGACGCGATGATCGCCGTCGCGGCCGCTGTTCTGGACGGGTGACCGCCGTTCAGTCGAAGCTCGGCTCGGTCTTTTTGTCCTGACCGTATTTCAGGAAAAGGGCTGGGCGAGCCACCGGGCACACGTTCACCCTGTCGAAGTCGCCGTTGATATGTGCAAGCGCCATCAGCCGGTCGTCCATGACCCGAAACCACAGCCAGGGCACCCAGGCCAGCAGGTATACGCCGAAGTAACCGCTCGGCAGCTGCGGAGCGTCATCAAAATGCCTGAGCGACTGGTAACGTCGCAACGGATTGGCGTGGTGGTCCGAGTGCCGCTCCAGGTGGAAAAGCACGAGATTGCTGAACACGTGGTTGCTGTTCCAGGAGTGTCGCGGCTCGCAGCGCTCGTATTTCCCATTTTCGTCTTTCAGGCGCAGCAGTCCGTAATGTTCGACGTAATTGGCGCTCGTCAGCTGCCAGTAGGCCGACGCGTGGTGGAGCAGCAGGAATGGCACCATGATCCATCCAAACGCGACGATCAGACCGGCGTTGAGTAGCGCGGCCAGGTAATAGGACTGCAGGATCTGGTTATTCGGATGCCACACCGGCCGGTTCCGCCGCCGCAGCCGGTCACACTCGATCTCCCAGGCTTCCCTGAATGCGCCCGGAATCTCGCGCAACGCGAACCTGTAGATGCTTTCGCCCATGCGGGCACTGGCCGGATCACCCGGGGTCGAGACGTTGCGATGATGGCCGAGATTGTGGTCGATCGTGAAGTGCCCGTAGGCCGGCACGGCGAGAACGATCTTCGCCAGCCATTTCTCGAACCTCGAGTTCTTGTGGCCGAGTTCATGGCCCGTGTTGATGGCAAGTCCTGCCGTCAAGCCGGTCACGAGGGCGAGGCCGAGCAATCCCGGGACGCTCAGATCCGCCGTTCCCGCATACCAGGCCGCGCCGATCAGTGTGACAAAATGCAACGGAACCGTTGCGTAGGTCAGACGGCGGTAGAAGCGATCCGTATCCAGTTGCATGATCACTTCCTCGGGAGGGTTGTTGGTGTCCTCGCCGAGTATCCAGTCCAGAATCGGCCCGAACCCGAAGTTGAGGAGCAGCGGCAGCAACAGCCACCATTCGTTGCCCGTCGCGGCGTGCAGCCATATACCGAACAATGGCTGGAGCGGATATACGACCGACATCAGCCACAGCCAGCGCTTGCGATCGATGTATATAATCGCCTCACCATTGGGAAGACTTGCCGTGTAGCCCTTCATGTGCAATGCCCTTCAGCCCCGATTGTCGGAATCTTATACAGCGCAATGATAGGCAATTGCAGCATACTTTGCTAAGACACATTGAAGCGCACGCAAGAAGGCGCGAAGGGACGAATAAGGCATTCATGGAACTGAGCGAAGCCACAATCGACCACAGGGCTGCCGCCGACCGGCGGGAGTTCACCTGGCGCACCGTCTTCTACGGTTTTATGCGCTCGCGCCGGCATTACCACCGCCGGGAGGAAGATGCGGAAGTCCTGTTTCTCGACTGGCATCATCCCTGGCTGTTTTTCCTCGCGGTTGGCACGATGATCTTCAGTTGTCTCGACGCGTTCATGACCTTGCAGCTTCTCGAGCACGGCATGTACGAGGCGAACCCGATCATGCGGGCGATCATGGGCCATGGCACAACAGCTTTTGCCGTCAGCAAAATGCTGTTGACCGGCACGAGCATTCTGATGCTGGTTTTCCTGGCCAAGGCGCGATTCATGAATCGGTTCCGGACCGGGCTTTTCCTGACGATATTTTTCAGTTTCTACGCCTGTCTCGTCTGTTACGAATTCGTGCACCTGATCGGCGCGCTCTAGCCCGAATTCCGTTTCCTAAATCAATTGCTTGGGCTAAACTAGCGCCCCTTTTTCGCTAGCCCTGTACCGGGCGACAGACAGCCGGGCGAACGCGGTCCCGAAATGAGTGACTCACTGAAGGAACAGTACGCGTCGACGCCTCTTTTTGCGGCCAATGCGACGGCCGTGGAGACGTTGTACGAGCAGTACCTCGAAGACCCGAATTCGGTCCCCGAGGCCTGGCGCAGTTATTTCGCAACTCTGGGCTCACCCGATACCGAGATTGCGCATTCGGTGATCCGTGAAGAGCTTCTCGCCGAAGCCCGGCAGGGAACTCGCGGCAGGGTCCGGGCCCGGCGCGCCGCCGCCGGTAAAGCGGCGCCATCGGGACAAAAGCAAGCAGCCGTCTCCCGTCTCATCCAGGTCTACAGTTTGCGCGGTCACCAGATCGCCGATATCGATCCCCTGGGCCTGATGAATCGCCCCGTGCCGGGCGTGCTCAAGCTCGACTATCTCGGCCTGACCGAGGCCGACATGGATACCGAGTTCCACACTGGCGGACTGGCCCATACCGGCCAGGAGCGCATGAAACTGCGCGATATTATCGAAACGCTGAAGACTATCTACTGTGGTGAAGTCGGGGCGGAGTTCGCGCACATTTCACGGGCACGCGAGCGTCTCTGGTTGCGCAAGCGATTCGAACAGGGGGCCTTGACCGAAAACCTCTCGGACGAAGAACGCCGCTGGCTGCTCGAGCAGCTCACCAGCGCCGAGGGCATCGAGCGCTATCTTCACACGCGTTACGTCGGCCAAAAGCGATTCTCGCTGGAGGGCGGCGAGAGCCTGATCCCGATGCTGGATGACCTGATACAGCAGGGCGGAGCAGCGGGCCTCAAGGAAATCGTGATCGGCATGGCGCATCGCGGGCGTATCAACGTTCTCGTCAACGTGCTGGGCAAGTCGCCCGAAGAACTGTTCGAGGAATTCGAAGGCAACTACGACCTCGACGAACTCAAGGGTTCCGGCGACGTCAAGTACCACAAGGGCTTTTCGGCCGACATGAAGACGCCGGGCGGCAACGTGCACATCGCGCTGGCGTTCAACCCGTCACACCTCGAGATCGTCAATCCGGTCGTCGAGGGCTCGGTGCGCGCCCGCCAGCAGCGTCGTGGCGATCGGGAACGAGAGGAGGTTCTGCCGATTCTCGTGCATGGCGACGCGGCCTTTGCGGGGCAGGGAGTCGTCACCGAGACGTTCCAGATGTCGCAAACCAACGGCTTTCGAACGGGCGGTACGATTCACATCGTCGTAAACAACCAGATTGGCTTTACAACGAGCCGCCCGTCGGACGCGCGATCGACGGACTACTGCTCTGATGTCGCCAAGATGATCGAAGCGCCAATATTTCACGTAAATGGCGACGAGCCGGAAGCGGCCCTGTTCGTGTCGCGGCTGGCGCTCAAATACCGGCAAAAATTCAAAAAGGACGTCGTGATTGACCTGGTCTGTTATCGTCGGCTCGGCCACAACGAGGCCGACGAGCCCGCCGCTACACAGCCGATCATGTACGGCAGGATCAAGGCGCACGAAACGACGCGCAAACTCTATGCTGACAGGCTTGTGCATCGTGGCGTATTGACGGACGCCGATGCAGCCAAGATGCAGGATGATTATCGCGATCGTCTCGATCGTGGGGAGCCCGTTCCCAGGTCGCTGCTCGGGATGATCGGCGACGAGTTTACGGCGGACTGGGGCCGTTTCGCGAAGGCCCAGTGGGACGATTCGGCCGATACGACGATCAGCCCCAAAACAGTCGAGAAGCTGGGTAAGGCGATTACCGAGGTCCCACCCGACATGAAGTTGCATGGACGTGTGCAGCGAATCATGGACGAGCGACTTCGCATGGCCAATGGCGATATCGACATGGACTGGGGGTTTGCTGAAACGATGGCCTATGCTTCTCTGATCGAGGACGGTTTTGATTGTCGCCTCGTCGGACAGGATAGTGGGCGCGGTACGTTCTTCCACCGCCATGCCGTATTGCACAATCAACTCAACAACCGCGAGTACACACCGCTCGAGCATCTGGTCGATCGGCCCAACGCGTTCCGGGTCATTGATTCGCTGCTCTCGGAAGAAGCGGTGCTCGGATTCGAATATGGTTATGCAACGACCGAGCCCGATACGCTGGCGATCTGGGAGGCGCAGTTCGGCGATTTCGCCAATGGAGCGCAAGTGGTTATCGACCAGTTCATCAGCTCGGGCGAGGCGAAATGGGGGCGGCTGTGCGGGCTCACGCTGTTTCTTCCGCACGGCTACGAAGGGCAGGGCCCGGAGCACTCGTCGGCGCGGCTCGAGCGCTTCCTGCAGCTTTGTGCGGAACACAATGTGCAGGTTTGTGTGCCGTCGACGCCGGCTCAAATGTTCCATATGCTGCGCCGGCAAATGGTACGGGACTTCCGTAAACCGCTAATCGTCATGACGCCAAAGAGTCTTCTGCGTCACAAGATGGCGGTATCGCCACTGACCAGCCTGTCCGATGGTCAGTTCGACCTCATCATCCCTGAGATCGAAAATATTCCGGCCAGCAAAACGCGCCGGGTGGTTTTCTGCAGCGGCAAGGTCTATTACGACCTGCTCGAAGCTCGCCAGGTCCATGGCATCAACGATATTGCGATTGTGCGGATTGAGCAGCTATACCCATTCCCGATTCTCGAGTATGCGGCTCTGCTCGAGCAATACGCGCATGTCGACGATATTATCTGGTGCCAGGAAGAGCCCCAGAACCAGGGCGCGTGGTACCAGATTCGCCACCGCCTGCAGGAACCCCTGAAGGACAATCAACAGTTGTACTATGCGGGCCGTCCGGGAGCTGCCGCTCCGGCATCGGGCATATTCAAGATTCACCTTCAACAACAACAGGCTTTGGTCGAGGCTGCGCTCGATATCGAGAGCAAGGCAAGCAAATCGGCCAAACCCAGGGAAACGAAGCGGAAACCCAAATGAGCATTGAGATCAAGGTGCCGCCATTGCCGGAATCGGTCAGCGACGCGACGCTCGTCGGCTGGCACAGGAAGGCGGGCGATTCGGTGGCGCGCGACGAGAATCTCGTCGACCTGGAAACCGACAAAGTGGTACTCGAGGTGCCGGCGCCCGCATCGGGAGTGCTGCGGGAGATAAAGATCCAGGACGGTGCGACCGTGACGGCCGGCGAGGTGCTGGCCATTCTCGAAGAGGGTGAGGTCGCAGCAGCTGAAAAGGGGGAAATGCCGGCCAAGGCCGAAACCAAGGCTCCGCAGGCCGAGAAGGCCGCCAGGGTTCCCAAGACAAGTCCGGCTGTTCGGCGATTGCTCGAAGAGCACGATCTGGACGAGACGATGGTCATCGGCACGGGCAAGGACGGCAGGATTACCAAAGCCGATGTTCTCGCCTTTCTTAAATCGGATGACAGCAGCAACGTAACCCCCGGTGATCCCACACTGGTCGTTGTCGATGAAGGCGCCGAGATAGCGGTCGACAGAACCGAGCAGCGCGTCCCAATGACGCGCCTGCGGGCGCGGATCGCGGAACGTCTGATCGATGTCCAGCAGACGGCAGCGATGCTGACGACCTTCAATGAAGTCGACCTGACTGAAGTAATGGCTTTGCGCAGCCGTTACAAGGAGTCCTTCGAGAAGGAACATGGCGTGAAGCTCGGCCTCATGTCGTTTTTTGCCAAGGCGTCGGTCGAGGCCCTCAAGAAATTCCCGGTCGTCAACGCGTCCGTNNGAGCGTGGACTGATGGTGCCCGTCATCCGGGATGTGGACCGGATGAGCTTTGCCGACTTCGAGCGTGAACTCGGCGACCTCGCGCAGAAGGCCCAGTCCGGCACGATCGGTATGGAAGAACTGACCGGTGGCACATTCACGATTACGAACGGCGGGATCTTCGGATCAATGATGTCGACCCCGATCCTCAACCAGCCGCAGAGCGCGATCCTGGGCATGCATGCAATCCAGCAACGGCCGATGGTCGTCGATGGTGAAATCATGGCGCGGCCGATGATGTACCTGGCCCTGACCTATGATCACCGCATCATCGACGGCAAGGATTCGGTGCAGTTCCTCGTGACGGTCAAGCAGCTGCTCGAAGATCCGGGCCGCTTGTTACTCAATATCTAGAGGGTTTAATGAGCAAGAGTTACGACGTTGTCGTTATCGGTGCCGGTCCCGGTGGGTATATCGCGGCGATTCGTGCTGCCCAGCATGGTCTGAGCGCCGCCTGCATCGATGAGTGGCAGAACAAGGACGGCAAAAACGCGTTTGGCGGTACCTGCCTCAACGCGGGCTGCATACCCTCGAAGGCGCTGCTCGAATCGTCCGAGCTTTATCACCGCGCACAGCACGAGTTCAAGAAACATGGCATATCGACCGGCGATGTCAGCATGGACGTTGCTGCGATGCAGAAACGCCGCGCGAGTATCGTGCGCCAGCTGACCGGCGGCATCGGCGGGCTGTTCAAGGCCAACAAGGTCGAGGGCCTGGTTGGTCACGGCAAGCTGCTCGCCGGGAAAAAGGTAGAGTTCACGCCCGTCGATGGTGAGCCCGAGGTCATCGAGGCCGGCAACGTGATCCTGGCGTCCGGCTCGGTCCCGATCGAACTGCCGGTCGCTCCGTTCGACAATGACAAGATCATCGATTCATGGGATGCGATCGAACTGGACGCGGTACCGGAGCGCCTGGGCGTGATCGGCGCCGGCGTCATTGGCCTGGAACTCGGCAGCGTCTGGTCGCGGTTGGGCTCGACGGTCACGATTATCGAAGCAATGGACGATTTCCTGTTCATGGCCGACAGGGACGTCGCCAAGGTTGCCGCCAAGGATTTCAAGCAGCAGGGTCTCGACATCAAGCTCGGCGCGAAAATGACCGGCGCAAAGACCGTTAAAGGCGGTGTCAAGGTCGACTACGAAGACGCGGAGGGGTCTCACACCTTCGAAGTCGACAAGCTGGTCATCGCCGTGGGCCGGCGGGCGTTCACCGATGGCTTGTTCGCAGATGACGCAGGCATTCAGCTCGATCAGCACGGCTTTATCGTCGTCGACGACGAGTGCCGCACGCGGGTCAAAGGCGTGTATGCGGTGGGTGACTGCGTGCGCGGCCCGATGCTGGCGCACAAGGGATCGGAAGAGGGCGTCATGGTCGCCGACCTGATTGCGGGCGAGGTGGCGGAAGTCAATTACGACGTCATCCCCTCGGTGCTGTACACGGCCCCCGAGATCGCCTGGGTCGGCAAGACCGAGGCCGAAGTCAAGGAGAGTGGCCGCGCCTACAAGACCGGGTCATTTCCGTTCGCAGCCAACGGCCGGGCCAAGGCGCTCGAGCAGACGAGCGGTATGGTCAAGATTATCGCGGCCGAAGACGACGACGAGATTCTCGGCGTGCATATCGTCGGCCCGATGGCCGGCGAGCTGATCTCGGAAGCCGTTCTCGCAATGGAATTCTCGGCCAGCACCGAGGACCTGCAGCGTACGATTCACGCGCACCCATCGCTCGCCGAAGCCGTGCACGAGGCGGCATTGTCTGCCGACAAGCGCGCGCTGAACTACATGAATCGCTAAAAGCAGCGTTCGTCATCGTGAGCCAACGCGACGGTCTGGGCATCCGGCCAGCGCGCTCGATTCCTTCCTCGTGGACATGAATGTGTTCCGCCCCGTGGCTCGGGGTTTTCTTTGTTGGTGAACAGGGCTATATACTTGTCTTCTGGGTATGTTATCCGGGGGTGGCATTGGGGCAGTTCTTCAATGAGCTAAAGCGTCGTAACGTATTCCGCGTCGCGGTTGCCTACCTCGTGTCCGGCTGGCTCGTGCTACAGATCGTCGACGTTGTCATCGGCAACATCGGCGCACCGCGCTGGGTCTTCTCGGTCTTCCTGCTGACGGGCGTCGTATTGTTTGTTCCCGTCCTCGTGTTTTCCTGGGCGTACGAGCTGACCCCCGAAGGCCTCAAGCGCGAATCCGAGGTCGACCGCAGCCATTCGATCACGTCCCAAACCGGCCGTAAGCTCAACCTCGTCACGATTGGCATGCTCGTCGCTGTCGTGGGTTTCGTGATCCTCGAGCGAGTAATGTTCCCTGTCGCCACGGATGTGCCAGCGGTGGCCGAGGTCGACGACACCGAATTCACGGTGACGACGGTCGAAGACAAATCGATCGCGGTGCTCGCATTCGACGACCTGTCGCCCGGCGGTGACCAGGCGTTCTTTGCCGAAGGCCTCTCGGAAGAGATCCTGAACGTGCTTGCCCAGGTGCCCGGCCTCAAGGTCGCGGGCCGCACGTCGTCGTTCGCGTTCAGGGGCAAGGACACGGACCTGCGCGAGATCGGCGAGATTCTCAATGTCGCGCACGTCCTCGAGGGCTCGGTGCGCAAGGCCGGCGACCGGATCCGCGTCACCGCGCAGCTGATTCAGGCAAGTGACGGCTTCCACCTGTTCTCGAAGACCTACGACCGCGATCTCACCGACGTGTTCTCGGTCCAGGACGAGGTTGCCGCCCTGATCGGCGAAGCGCTAAAAGCGGAATTGCAGGGCGCCGACGCGTTACCGGTGGTCGCAGAGACCGACGTCGAGGCCTACGATTTGTACCTGCTGGCTCGCCAGCGCATTCACTCGCGCAACCCTGTCCTGATGGAAGAGGCGATCGGCATGCTCGACGCAGCGTTGGCTATCGATGCCGACTATGGGCCTGCGCTGGCGCAGCGCGGGCTCGTGACGCACCTCATGTCGGATGCGATCGGTGCGTACGGCGACATCCCGGAGGCAATCGCGGACGCGCAGGGCCTCGCGTTCGTGGATCGGGCTCTCGAACTCGACCCGGGGCTGGCCGAGGCGCATGCCGTCCGCGGATTGCTCGTCACGGTCCAGGGTAGCGCGGACAACAGCGAGGCGATCGCGAGCCTCGAACGTGCCCTCGAGCTGAATCCGAACATGGATGAGGGCAAGACCTGGCTGGCCAATGCCGTCTACGACCGCGATATCGCGATCTCGCTCTACGAAGATGTCGTCGCGCGTGACCCGATGTTCGGCCCGGCGTTCAATAACCTGATCCAGGAATACATTGGCCGGGGCCGATTCGACGACTCCGAGGCGCTGATCCGGCGCGTCATGCGCATCACGGGTCCTGACGACAATATTCGCCAGGCGCTCGGGACGGTCGGGGTCATGCGTGGTGACCTCTCGGCAGCGTACGAGAATTTCGACTATTCCTATGAGGCGAACCCGAACTCTAGCATCGTGCAACTGTGGTTCGGCACTACCCTCTATTGGCTCGGCGATTTCGAGCGTGCGCTGACCGTGGCCCTTGCGGAGGGGGTCTTAAGGTTGCATGCGGCGCGCGGTGACTTCGAGGCAGCCGACCGCCTGCTTGCCGAGACCGATTTCGCGACAGGGTCACGCCGTCGCCTGATCCGTGATGCCGCGAACTATCTCGCAGCCCATGGCCGTTCCGACGAGATTATCGACATCATCAATCGCGCCTACGGGGACCTCCCGACGCTGCTCCAGGAGCTGCCGGTAGAAGAATCCTACGGCACCATATATCTCGGGCCTCTCGCATATGCCTACCTGCAGGCCGGTCGGGTCGATGAGTACAAGCGCCTGCTCGCGGCAATGAACGCCGCCCTCGATGCACAGCGGTCAAGTGGCATCGACAATCAGTTGCACTGGTGGTCCCAGGCGCAGTACGCGGTGCTGACGGGCGATCTCGAGAACGGCGCCTTGTACCTGGAACGTGCATTCGACGGGGGTGCAACGAGAGTGGCTGGTTTCGAGGCCCTGTGGGACCTGGCAGCCGATGACGCGCGTTTCGAGGCAATTTTTGCGAAGATCATTGCGCGCGGCAATGCGGAACGCGCCGAACTCGGCTGGGAACCTTTCCAGCCCCGACTTGAGCTCTAGGGTTCCGGCGCAGATATACCACGACAGAAAGCTAGCCGAGTTCCGATGCGAGCGCCCATTGGCACTCAGCTATTCTTGCACTTTATTCACTCGCGCGATTTTCGCTATGTCAAAAAAGGCGAATGGCGTCTCACTATCGTATGCTGCCAATGCCGATCCGTGGACCACCATCTCGTTCAAGTCGATGACCAAATTTACATAGTCGCTGTTTTCAGAATCGTGCCAGTTGACGAGATAGACTCCGGCGGCGATCTTTCTCGATTGATAGCGGCGATCTGATACTCCGTAACCGGCTGACGGCCCTGCTATCCATCTGTAGCCCAGAATTCCTTCACCTATCTTCAGCACAACGGCTCCGCCATCAGAATAAGTGTACTCAAGCTCTATATTCGAGAGAGCTTGTTGGCCAGATTCCTGGGCTGTAATTGGGGAGGCAGTCAGAACCGCCAAAAAAATGAAAACTCCACGGAAAAGCAGGATCTGGATATTACTTGCGTGATTGATCGAGCTTTGCGAATTGATGTGTTTCTCTGTCATCTTGAATCCCCGGATGGTTCAGCTGCTCAAGAAAGACCTGCGTAAACTTGATCCGCATACGACCAACGTCCGCATTGGGTCATGAGCAGTCATTCTAGCCCAATTCAGGCGAATGGCCGGAATCGGCCAGAAGCGGACGCACCAGGGTTTCGCGCGCCACTCGGAACTGGATACCGTCGTTAAAAGACGAAAAATGGCCACAGTATTAGGAGATATGACCAAGCTTCAATGGTCTGTTCAGTGTCGTAGCCTTCTTTACTGGGGAGACGGATACGGGTGATGTCGTCCAGTGGAATTGTCTTCTTGATTCGGCCAAACATTGACGTCTGGTCGGACCCAAATACCTCGGTGTCATCAATTTCTATAATTTTAAGCAAAATGACACTGTCGTCTTTTTTTGTTATCTCCACCGCGTCCCCTGTTTGTAATACGCTTGGCGCTTCACTGGGCGAGACCTGGGTATACGAATAGGTGGAAACGCATCCAGTCGACGTAATCGCGGTTACCAGGACTGAGATTGCCCATGCCAGAACTTTTGGATGATGTACAAGAGCGTCTTTCATGTCGCTGCTCCAAATGTTGTGTACCCCGGCGGTCTCTGGGTCCTTTCTACGAACGTTGTCGAGGAGGCGAGGAACCGTGGCTTTGCGTCCCTGACTTTGGTCAGGTTTGGCTTTGTCGATTAACCAGTTTCCAGGCTAAGTCGAAATGGCGTCAATTCTGGGGTGTACGTAAGTTGGAGTTGGTCTAGCTCACGACTGGGCCAATGTGCGCATCGTGTCAGTACCAGTCATTGTAGCTGAGAATCAGCCAGGGGCTGCTTTCGGCCAGAAGCGGCCGTCAGTTCTTGGAGTCGCTCAAGTGAATCGCTCGCTTCCACGACTCTAGCGAGTCGGGTGACCCTTCTTCGAGCAGTTTCTCAGTGAAGTCGACGAATTCCGGCGCGACCAGGTTGCGCCCTTCGTGCTGCCACCAGTGCATCCCGCTCTTTGTTTTCAGGATCGTAAGCGTTATGTGATGCAGTGACCGAAATACAGCGTCCTCCAATAACCCACTTTTCCATTGATAGTATTCATTCTGCCGCGCAACGAAGACCGCTGTCATTGTCATGTCGAGCAGCAATGCGTCGTCTGACTCCAAAATTTCGTCCGCCCCCATCTTTTTGATGACATTCGCTACGTCGTGCCCCTGAGTAATCATCGCCATGTGATCAGCAATGTTCGACGTCACATCCGAGATGGCCTGACCACGAATCGCCTTGGTGTTCGCATCTAGTGACTCTCTACTGTGTTTGACTTGAACGGCCAAGTAGATAATTGTCACTACAATCGCGACGGCGCCTACAATTTCTGCGATTGCTGCGAAGTCTGTTAGGGTCACGATTTACTCTTCTGCCGAGTCAAACTGAATGTCCGCTTTGGGTCATTACCAGTCATTGTAGTCGAACTCAGGCAACTGTCTGCTTTCGGCCAGAAGCGGCTGGTGGCAGAAACTTTTTAGCCACCAAAAGTTCACTATCAATTTTCGAGGAGCGCTAGAATCTTTCGGACTTCTGCATGCATGTTTCTGATGTTTCTTGCACCGTCATTCTGGTATGCCAGCCACGCTTGCAACTCAGCTTCTGTGCTCTGCAGAGCGTTCCAGTCATATGACACGATTGCAGTCTCCGGATCACTCCAGAGCTCGGGGTCG
>JABAOH010002712.1_pt2 | contig 57301 bp, 53 predicted proteins | sample 7062181 | NCBI WGS metagenome assembly JABAOH01 (sample SAMN14538630, study PRJNA623070) | marine sediment metagenome | biome: marine biome [ENVO:00000428]; feature: marine pelagic biome [ENVO:01000023]; material: deep marine sediment [ENVO:00002113]; isolation source: pool of 5 deep marine... | reverse complement strand
GGTGGTCGCGTGCGTGGGTGGGGGATCGAATGCGCTGGGTATCTTCCATGGATTCCTCGACGATGACGAGGTCACGCTGGTGGGGGTCGAGGCGGGCGGTACGGGACTCACCGGCGGCCGACACGCTGCGTCCTTGGCGGCTGGTAGTCCCGGAGTACTGCATGGGTGTCTCAGCTATCTGTTGCAGGACAGCGACGGCCAGGTGCAGCCGGCGCACTCGGTGGCAGCGGGGCTCGACTATCCGGGCGTGGGACCCGAGCACGCCTACTTGCGCGATTCAGGACGCGTGCAGTATTTCACGGTGACTGATCAACAGGCTCTCGAAGCTTTCTACTTGTTAGGTCGGACGGAGGGCATCCTGCCGGCCCTGGAGAGTGCACACGCTCTTGCGTGGGTGCTCGAGTCCGGCATCGGGTGGTCGCAGTCAGATGTGGTACTCCTCAATCTGAGCGGTCGTGGCGACAAGGACGTGGCGCACGTGGCACGCATGGAAGAGCGTTCCCGATGACCGGCCCCACGACGCAGGATCGAGACCAGGCTAAAGGCGTCTCCGTCGTCGAGCACCTCATGCAGGTACTCGTCAGAGGGCTACGCGCCGTCCAATTGTACCTCCCGAACAATCCGGTCTACCAACGTGCGATCGAGAACGTCCGTCGGGCGACCGAGCCCGTCTGGGAGGAATGCGCCGAGCTCGAGCTGAAGGTATCCGAAACGGACTTCGCGTGGGACGACCACGTAGTGCTGTCGCAGCCGAACAAGTCCGACAGCATTGCGTGGGTACTCTACAAGGACGGCGTGCGGAGGGTCACAATGACGCCCGGCGCCGAGGATGACGAGATCGTTCGGTTCCTCAATGTGATTCACAAGGCACGCACGCTCCCTCCGGAAGCACCTGACGACCTCCTGACTCTGCTGTGGGCACAGGATTTTCAACTGATCCGCTATGTCGTCGTTGAGCTCACGCTGGACGACGTGAAACCCATAACCCGGTCGGATGCGGACACGGACCTGAGTTCGGGCTCGGTGGGGGCCGCGGTGGCAGCGGAAGAAGAAGAATCGGCAGTGGAGGCGAAGCAGCCGGAGAGTCTGCAGCAGTCCGTCAGGGCAGACGCTGAGGAGGAAGAGGGACCCACCGGGGTCATCAGGATGGAGGAGTTCGACTCGACGCTCTACTTCTTGGACGACGAGGAGATCGGCTACCTCAAGAAGGAGATCGAACGCGAATACGACCAAGACCTCCGGGCCAACGTCCTCTCGATGCTGTTCGATCTGCTGGAACTGCAGACGTACAGCACGGTGCGCGCCGAATTGATTTCGATCCTGGAGAGCTTCATTCCGTACCTGTTAGCGGTCGGTGACTTCCGGTCGGTGGCCGGCATCCTCAAGCAGATCCGCCTCGTGCTCGAGCGGGCCCGGGAGCTCCTGCCGGAGCACCGGGAAACGCTGGAGAATCTCCCGGCGAAGCTATCGGAGCCGGACACGTTGGGCCAGCTGTTACAGTCACTGGACGAAGCGCACGTTCATCCCAGCAAGGAAGAGCTGACCGAGCTGTTTCGCGAGCTTCGGCCCGAGGCACTGGAGGCGGTCTTCGAATGGCTGCCCAGGTTGACCAATGAGCGGGTGCGGTCGTTGTTGGACGCGGCGGCGCAGCGCCTGGCGCAGGCGCATCCCCGACACCTGGCGGATGCCCTGCAGTCAGATGATGAGGCCGTGCTGCTCGAGACGGTTCGGCTGGTCAGTCAGCTCAAGCTTCCCCCGGTGGTGCCTGTGCTAGGTGAGCTCCTCCAGAGAGCCGGTTCGCGCGTGAAGCGTGCCGTCGTCGAAGCACTAGCCACCATCGGCACTCCTGGTGCGATGCAGCAGCTCGAGAAGGCCATCGACGACGCAGATCGCGACGTGCGAGTCGGCGCCGTCCGGGCCATGGCAGAGCAGGGGCACCGAGGTGCCTTTCCGGCGATCGAGGCGGCAGTCACTGGCAGATCGCTGCGCGATGCCGACCTCACCGAGAAGACGGTGTTCTTCGAAGCATACGGTGCCCTGGCAGGACCCGCGGGCATCGCAACGTTGGAGCCGATGCTCCGCGCCAGGGGGTTCATGCGTCGCAAGGTGGATCCGCAGATTCGGGCGTGCGCGGCGATGGCCCTCGGCAAGATCGCGTCGCCAGAGGTGAAGGTGATTCTCAAGGCGGCAGCAGCAGACAAGGCCCCGCTGGTGCGGAATGCTGTGAACAAGGCCTTACGCGAGCTAGGCTGAGATGGTCGAGTCAGATCGCCGCGAGCTTGGTGCCAGGCCATCCATGGCCGACACGGTGCAGAGCACGGAGGTCATGCTGCGGCAGGCCGGCCGGGAGTTCCTCCTCGACCTATACGCCGTACTGCGGAACCTGAAGCTGTACCCCCTGGAGAACCAACAGGTGCAGCGGTCGCTGGACGAGCTCGATGCCACCGCAAAGCGGCTACTTGGCCTCGAGCAAGAACTTGAAGTGCTGATTGCCGGCGAGTTCATTTTCGTCAACTCCACGCGCCTCAGACTCGATCTCGACAACTTCGCGTCCTTCAGTCACATCCTCACCACGCTGCGTCAGGTCGGCGTCGGCGTGATCCGCGCCGACGAGGGCGTGGAACGGAGGGAGTGGCAAATCCTGCTCTCGCTGCTACTGAGCTTCGCCGCGCGCGAACTGGCCCCCAACAAGGTCTACGAGCTCCAGCAAAAGCTGGTACAGGCAGGCGTGACCCACGTGGAGGTGGAACCTCCTGTCGAAACGGACGAGCAGCTTGCCAGCGAAGAGAAGGCCAAGGAGGTCGCCAAGCGCACGTACGAGCGGACCGTGGCCGTCACGAAGGAGGTGGTCAACAGTATCCGAATGGGGCGGAGCGCAAGTGTGAAGAAGGTGAAGCGCGCGGTGCAGGGCATTGTCGATCAAGTGCTCAAGAACGAGGTGTCACTGATCGGGCTCACCACGATTCGCGACTACGATGAGTACACGTTCACCCATTCGGTGAATGTCACGATCTTCGCCTTGTCCATCGGCAAGCGGCTCGGCCTCACCAAGCTCCAGCTGTACGATCTCGGAATGGCAGCCCTGTTCCACGACGTGGGCAAGAGCCGTGTACCGCTCGAGGTGCTGAACAAGGACGGAGCGCTCAGCGACGACGAATGGCGCATGATGCAGGCGCACCCGTGGTTAGGCGTGCTGACGCTGTTCGGTCTACGCGGCTACGGCGAGATTCCGTATCGCTCCATGATCGTGGCTTTCGAACACCATATGAAGATCGACTTGACCGGGTATCCCAAGACGATCCGGCCCCGCACGCTGTCCGTGTTCTCCAAGATCGTGTCAGTCGCTGATGCCTTCGACGCAGCAACCACTCGACGCTCGTACCAGACCCTACCCCTGCAGCCGGCCGAGGTACTGCGGGAACTGTGGACGAACCCCCGCCGCGGGCAGGATCCTGTGTTGGTCAAGGCCTTCATCAACCTGACGGGGATCTACCCTGTCGGGACCTGCGTCATTCTCGACACCTATGAGCTCGGTATCGTCAACTCTGCCAACCCGGACATCACACACCTTGCTCGCCCGGTGGTGCGCATCGTGGCAACGGCTGACGGGGCGCGCGTAGACTCCGGGGAGTTCGTGGACCTAGCGGAGACGAACCCCGACGGATCCTTCAAACGATCTATCATCAAGGTGACCGACCCCGACAAGTACGGGATCAACCCCTCCGACTACTTTGTCTGACGCAGCCGTCCGGGCGCAGTGGCAGCGCCTACGAGAGTTGCAGCGGATCGCGCTGATTCCGTACCTCACTGCTGGCTATCCCACCCGAGACGCCAGCTTGTCCGCGCTCACCATGGTGGCCGAGGCGGGAGCGGACTTCGTGGAGATCGGGATTCCGTTTACCGATCCCCTGGCTGACGGGCCGGTCATCCAGCGCTCCACCCAGGTGGCGCTGGAGGGAGGCATGACCGTGGGGGGCATGCTGGAGCTCGTACGGGAAGCCGCCTTGGATCTACCGGTCATCGCCTTCGGCTACCTGAACCCCATCCTCGCGTACGGGCTTCCGCGGTTCCTAGACGACGCCGCCGAAGCCGGCATTGCCGGCTTGCTCCTCACCGACCTGCCCGGCGGCGAGGACTTGGAGCTCGAGAGTGCAGTCCGCCGCAGCGACCTCGCTCTCATTCCGCTGGTAGCGCCGACCACGCACGAGAGCCGGGTAGCCAGGATGCTGCGGCATGCCGAGGGGTTCGTATACGTGATCTCGCGGCTCGGCGTGACGGGTCCGGCCACGACGCTTGATGCCACAGTGGAGGCAACGGTGGCGCGGGTGCGGAAGGTGACCGACCTCCCCGTGGCCGTGGGGTTCGGCATTGCGACGGGCGAGCAGGCGGTGCGAGCGGCGGGCTACGCTGACGGCGTGGTGGTCGGAAGTGCCCTGGTCCGCTGCCTGGCCGACGGGCTCGGCCAGGGTAGGATGCTCATGGAGGAACTGCGCAGTGCCTTGGATCAGGCTGCGGCCAGCCCGAGGGCGAACTAGCATGGCTCCCACGGTGCGCAGCTTCGGGAACCTCTATGTTGTCGGACTCTCCCTGCTCGGCCCGCTGCTGCTCGGAGCGGTGCTGCTGACGGACCTGGCGTGGGCCGAGTGGTGGCGCGAGTTCGCAATCATGCTTGCTGCCACTGTGCTGCTGCGTAGCTCGCAGCTCGCGCTAGGCAAGTATGCGTATGTCTCCCAGGTCGGCGTGGTCGCCCTCGCGGGAACCATCCTGGCGGGACCCGCTCCTACGGTCACCGCCATCGGCGTGGGAGTTGTCGCTGCGGACTGGCTGATCCATCGGAAACACCCTCGGGCAGCGTGGATCAACGCCTCCCGGGAAGTCCTCAGCCTGGTGGCGGCGGTCGGTTTCTATGCGGCGACCCTCGCAGCCACGGGTGCTCCGCAGCCGCTCTCGCTCGATGGCCTGCCAGCCCTGGCTATCCTCACCGTCAGCTACTTCGTGATCTCCAGAGCGCTGTTCTACTACACACTCGCCATCCGTGAGAAGCTGACCGCACGCGAGCGGCTATTCGTCCTGCGCTACGAGATCGTAGCCTATGGGCTCACCCTGGGCGCGGCGGGCGCCGTGTTACTCACGTTCGTCCTCCTTCCGCCCGTGGGCTGGCCGTTTGTGATCGCGCCAGTGCTCTTCGCCGCCCTCATCTTCAGACGGTTGCTCGAGGAGGCGATCCAAGCCGAAGAGCTTAACAAGATCCAAGGCATGGAGCTGGTGGTCACGAGCAATGCCCGCCTCGAGGACGCCCTTGGACAGATCGAGTGGCTCGCCCATCGAATTCTCGACTGGCGTGACTTCCGCGTCCTCCTGCGTCGTGGAGAGCAGCTGACCGTCGCCTATCACGGGCGAGTCGCTGCGGGGGCTGGGATCGAGACCCCAGGGGGACTCGAGGAGTTGCGGGACGCTGCGGTCACCACCCGCGAACCGGTCGTCGTCCAAGATGCCGAACGCGATCCCCGCGCCATCCATTTCCCGGCGGAAATCCGGAGTCTCGTGATTCAGCCGCTGCTTTTCGGGAATGAGGTGCTTGGCACTCTCGAGCTGGACCATCACAAACGATGGACCTATGGCCGACTCCAGCTCGCCCTGATTGAGACGTGTGCCCGCCGGATCGCCACGGTCGTGCGCATCGCCGGGTTGCGCAAGCCACTGCTAGACACAGTCGAACGGGTCGGCGCGCAGGTTCGGGGACTCGGCGAGCTGGCGGAGGCACTCGGCAGTTCCGCGTCGGCCATGGCCACTTCGACGGAGGCAATTGGCTGTGGTCTCGAGGAGCAAGACGCCGTCGTCGCTGAAGGGCTCGACGCCGCTCGGGAGCTCAGTGACGCGACACAGCAGGTCGTTGTCGATAGCTCGGACGCGGCGCGGGCGAGCGGTAGCGCAAGTGAGGTTGCCGAGCGGCATCGGCGCACGATCCGCGAGGCGATGGAGCGCCTGGTGGCGCTCGAGTCATTCGTCGCCGAGAGTTCGGGACGGGTGACCGAGCTGAGCACTGCCACACGGCGGATCGTGAAGTTCTTGGCGTCGATCCGGGAACTGGCAGACCTCACCAATCTCCTGGCCCTCAACGCAGCCATCGAGGCCGCTCGGGCGGGCACACATGGGAGGGGCTTCGCCGAGGTGGCGCGGGAGGTCCGGAGCCTAGCGGAGCAGAGCGCGCAGGCGACGCTCGAAGCTGGCCAGCTGGTGGAGGAAATGCAGATGCGGCTGGGCGAGGTTGTCGAGCAGATTCGCCGTGGTCAGGCGGCCGTGGGCGGCGTCGAGAAGCTGAGCACGGAAGGTCTCGAGGCCTTGGCTGCCATCGTCGGAGCCACGCACGACGCCACCGAGCATGCTCAGCGAATCGCCGAGACCGCCGAGGGTCAGAACGCCGCGTTACTGCGCCTCGGGGAGCGGATCGGTGGGGTCGCCCAAATCTCGACACGCAATCGCGCCGACACCGGCGTCGTCCTCGAGCAGGCCAAGGAAATTGCCAGAGGCGTGGACGAGATGGGACGCGCTTCCCGCGAACTCGATGCCGTGGCCGCCATCCTAGCCGACCTCACGAGGCGCGTGACGGCAGGCGAATCCGACGTGGGGTTTTGACAGTCCATATCACTCCGCTATACCATTCCGCCGTGCAAGCACGAGATAGCATTTCCCTGAAGGGCATGCGGTTTCACACTCTGGTGGGACTGCTGCCGCATGAGAAACTGGTCCCCCAGCCACTGGAGCTCGACCTGACGGTGTGGCTCTCGCTCAAGGACGTCGGCGAGACGGACTCACCAAGCCATCTCCTTGACTACCGTGACCTCTACAACTTGGTGGCCGACACCGTCGGCGCGAGTCACCATCGGCTGCTCGAGGCCCTGTGTGCCAAGATCGCCGAGCGCGCCCTCGAGCTGAGCGGGGTCGAGCGGGTTCAGGTCGCGGCGCGCAAGCCACATGCACCGATCAAGGGTCCCGTCGACTATGTTGAGGTCGTATTGGAGCGCGCTCGTGGCAAGGCCGGCTGAATGGGCGTTCATCGCCCTGGGATCCAATATGGGCAATCGGGCTGCTAGTCTGGCGTTTGCCCGAGAACGGCTTGCACAGCTGCCCGGGACGGCCATGGTGGCGGTCAGCACGATTGAAGAGACCACCCCGATCGGCCCCGAGTCGCAGGGTCCGTACCTCAACCAGATGGTGCTCCTCCGCACCAGCCTGTCGCCACGGCAGCTGCTCGAAGATTGCCTTGCGATCGAGGCCGACGCGGGTCGCTTACGACGGGAGCACTGGGGCCCGCGTACCCTCGACCTCGATATCGTGCGCTATGGTGAGCGCGCCGTGAGCGAACGCGATCTGAAGATCCCTCATCCCGAGCTGCCGAATCGTCCATTCTGGCAGCGGGAACTGGCCGAGCTGCAACCTCATGTCCGGTGAACCCAAGTCCGTCAACGTGCGTCAGCTCGCGCGAATGAAGCGGGAGAGACGGAAACTCGTCATGCTCACGGCGTACGACGCGCTCTTCGCGTCACTCGTCGATCAGGAGGGAGTGGACGTCGTACTCGTCGGCGACTCGGTCAACACGCTCTTGTGCGGCGAGGATACCACGCTCTCGGCGACGCTTGACCAGATGATCTACCACGGACGGATCGTCCGGGCCGGCGTGCGCCGCGCGTTGGTGGTCGTGGACATGCCCTTTCTCAGCTTCCAGGTCTCGATTGAGGACGCAAAACGGAATGCAGGACGCGTCCTCAAGGAAACTGGCGCGCATGGAGTGAAGCTGGAAGGGGGCGAGCCAGTGGTGCCAACGGTCCAGGCGTTGGTGGAGATCGGAATCCCGGTGATGGGCCATCTTGGCTTCACCCCCCAATCGGTGCACGCACTTGGCGGCTACCGCGTTCAGGGTCGAGACGCTGACGCCGCTGCACAGATCATCGCGGCCGCGCGGTCACTCGAGGCGGTCGGAGCGTTCAGTATCGTCTTGGAATTGATGCCCTCCAGCGTGGCCCGGCAGGTCACGGAAGCAGTGAACATTCCGACCATCGGAATAGGCTCAGGGCCGCACTGCGACGGGCAGGTGCTAGTCTTGCACGACATGCTGGGGCTGAACGAGGGCTTCCGGCCGAAATTCCTCAAGCGCTACGCAGATCTGGGAGAGGCGGTTCGCAGCGCGATCCGTACGTTCGCAAGTGACGTGCGCGAAGGTCGCTATCCCGACGCTGAGCACAGCTACGAGGAATGATCGAGATCAGTGATCCGCAGCAGATGCGAGCTTGGTCGCGCGCCGTGCGGAGCAGCGGTCAGACGGTGGGTTTTGTGGCCACCATGGGATACTTGCACGAGGGACACCTACACCTAATCGATCGCGCTCGGGAGCGTACGGACCAGGTGGTTGCAAGCATCTTCGTGAACCCCATCCAGTTCGGTCCGCAGGACGACCTCCTTCGATATCCACGCGACCTCGAACACGACCGGGCCGCCGCCCTGCAACGGGGTGCCGACTGTCTCTTCGTGCCGGACGAGTCGGTGATGTATCCCAGTCCGCCTCTGGTACGCGTTGCCCCAGGATCCCTGGCGGACCACCTCTGCGGCCCGCGGCGGCCGGGGCACTTCGAAGGCGTGCTGACCGTAGTAATCAAGCTGCTCCACATCGTCGAACCCGACGTTGCGGTGTTCGGGCGGAAGGATGCCCAACAGGCCGTCATCATTGGTCGGATGGTGGCGGACCTGAATGTCCCCACCGAGATCGACGTGGCTCCCACGTTGCGGGAAGCGGACGGACTGGCTATGAGCTCCCGCAATGTCTACCTCACTGAGGAAGAGCGGCGCGCTGCCCCGGCCTTGGCACGAGGACTCGACGCCGCACACCGGGCCTTCCAATCAGGCACGCGGGACCCGGAAGCTCTCATTGCCGCGGTAAGGCAATGCCTCGCTGCGGAACCCGAGATCGACACCGAGTACGTTGAGCTGGTGGATCAGCGATCGCTCCAACCAGTGACGAGTGTGACTGCGGACGCTCTTCTCGCAGCCGCCGTGCACCTTGGCAGCGCCCGACTCATCGACAACATCATTCTCGGTGAGGGGACGGCCGCGGACATCCGCCTCAAGGGTTGACGTAGAGAGATCCCCCGAAATGGGCGGTGTGCTGCTTCAGCTTCCCTCGTGGGCGCGGGTGACGGCGAAGCGTCGCGGCCATATCGACCGGGTTGGCGAGCTCATCGCCACATGGGCCAGGGAAATCGGTGTGTCCGACGCCGAGCGGGGGCGATGGCTGCGCGCTGTGTCCATGCACGACGCGCTCAAAGATGCGCCGAAGGAACTGCTTCGAGAGCTCGCTCCAGACCCATGGGACACAGACAGCTTGCGCCACGGACCAGCCGCCGCAGTGCTCGCCGCCCGGAACGGCGAAACCGACCGCGGTGTGCTCGATGCCGTGCGGTATCACTCGGTGGGCTATGCAGCCTGGGATGCAGTGGGGCGCATGCTGTACCTCGCGGACTACCTTGAGCCAGGTCGCTCGCGCAACCGCGAAGCGCAGAGGCGGTTGGCGGCCCGCGTCTGCGAAGATGTGGCAGGTGTGCTACGAGAGGTTGCCCGTCAGCGGATCGGCCGAATCATCGCCGCGGGCCACCCCCTCCTGCCCGAGACAATTGCATTCTGGAACTCCCTGGCATGCGACGAGTAGCGCTCGCCGTGATCACCCTGGCAGTCGGTGCGGCCGGGGTGTGGTGGACGTGGCAGCGCCTCGCTGCAGATCAGTCTGAGTTCCCGATCCCTGGGGAGGGGGACCATGTCGCGGTCGAGGTCCTGAACGCCACCGGGATCGACGGGCTCGCCCGTGCCATTACCCGGCAGCTGAGGCACCGAGGAATCGACGTCGTCTACTTCGGCACGGCACCCACGGACACCCTGCAGACCACGATCATCGCAGTACGTGGAGCAGACACCGCTGTCGCAGGGCGCGTTCGGGACGCGCTCGGAGTCGGACGAATAGTGATAGATCAGGATCCGCGGCTGCTACTCGACGCCAGCGTGCTCCTGGGGCGGGATGCCGCGCCGACGGGCCACTTCAGTCCGTAGCTGACCGCACGCGGCGTTGATGTCCAACCCTCGGCTCTTCCTCACCGTCGCCTTCACGCCCTCTTCGTGGAGGAGCTTGGCGAACCGCCGCATGTCAGTTGTCGGCGCAGGGTCGAGGCCCGGTGCACCTCCAGGGTGCAGCGGCAGGACATTGACCAGCGCGCCGAGCGACCGCGCATGACCAGCGAGTTCCCGGGCGTCGGCGTCGCTATCGTTGACGCCGCGGATCATCACGTACTCGAATGTGACTCGCTGGGTGAATCCCCTGAGGGCGCCGAGCACCTGGGCCAAGGGGTACTTCGCCTCAACAGGCATGAGTTCGCGACGCTTTCTGGAGTTGGGAGCGTGCAGCGACAGTGCCACCCGGAACTGCTCCGGCCGCGCCGCGAGCTTCTCGAGAGCAGGAACGATGCCCACTGTGCTGACGGTGATGTGGCGTGCGCCCACACCAAAGCCCCCGCCATCGTTGAGGATGGTGAGGGCTTGATTCACCGCGCTCCAGTTGTGGAGCGGCTCCCCCATTCCCATGAATACGATGTTCGTGGCCCGTGCAAACTCGGAGGTCAGCAGTAGCTCCCGAAACTGGGCTGTGATCTCCCAGGCCGTCAGGTGGCGAACGAACCCCATTCGTCCCGTTGCACAGAACACGCAGCCGTACGCGCAGCCTGCCTGTGCCGAGATGCACAGCGTGCGCCGCCCTCTATCAGGGATCAGCACTGACTCGACGGCACCTCCCCGTTCGAACTCCCAGAGGAACTTCACTGTCCCGTCGGCCGAGGTCTCCCTGGAGGTGAGCACAGGGCGGGGTAGGGGAAACTCGGCCTCCAAAGCCTCGCGCAGTGCCTTGGGCAACTCCGCGGCATGGTGCCACCGCGCCACCGGCCGCTGCCACAGCCTCGGCATGATTTGCCGGACTCGGTACTCCGGCTCCGCTCGCTGCGCCACCCATTGCTCGACGACACGAGCTGCGTCAGCCGGCACCAGGTCCAGCAGATTCAGCGCATGACCTCCACGTCGAGACCGATGCGGTAGGTCGCTCCCAAATCGTTCAGACCGTTGCTGCGCGCCAAGACGACGGTATAGCGCCCGAATCGGAGGGAAAGCCCCAGTGCGGGACGCCACATGCGCTTACCCAGCGCCGACTCCCCCATCAGGACCGCGTCGACGGCGAACTGCTCCTGCCACATCATGCCAGCGCCGACCGTGTGGTCCACGCCCCCCAGTGCGTGAAACGTCGTGCCGTATCGCAGCACGACTCGGGCGTGGGTGCCGGCGATTGACACCCGCCGCCCCACGTCATACTCGGCCCCAATGTAGTAGTCAGTGGTTTCGTCTCTGCTGAAGTCGACGGGGAAGAAGTGAGTTGCGGCAGCCACCCTCAGCCGGTCAAACGGTCTCACGCGGAGGCCTAGGTCGAAGGTCACTCCCCCCTCGCCCAGGAAGTCGAATCGAGATTCGTGCAATCGCAGGAGCCCGCCGAACTCAATGGTGGATGAGTGGAATCCCCCACCAACGCCGACGCTGAACTCGTACACCGGGATAGATCCTTCCAGGCTGTTGGGTGAGCTCGTCGTGCGCACCAGATCTCGAATGTGGACGCGACCGACCAAGAGATTCACCTGCGCCGACCGTCCGATGGTCCGCTGGGCGCCGATTAGAAATCCCGCGAGGCCGAGGATGTCCGCCGTCTGCACCATCTGGCCCCCCACGGAGAGATGGGCTTGGTCAAGGGGGCCAGCCGGATTCCAGAATGTCGCCGCCGCCCCGGTCACCAGCGCGGGTGGGGAGGTAAGGGAGGCCGTCGCCACCCGCCAGAGGTCGGCCGAGGGTGGGGCCTGCGCCGGCGCGGTCGTGGCGGCGAGCGGGGAGGCAAGGAACAGGATGAGGCAGTTGCGTCGCACGGTCGAAGGTTTGCTGGTAGCGGAGGGGGTGTCAAGGTGGTGCTTGCTGCCCCCCATGGCGGCCATTATGTTCAACCAGCACCAGCACTTGGGCAGCTAGCAGCTCATTGATTCCGACACGACTCACCAGTCCCATCGAGGCCTTCCGCGCCCACCACCTCCAGGGCGCCTGGCGGGCAGCCTGTATCCTCCATGAACGGCTTCCTCACACCCGGAACGTAGAGGAGTCTGACCGGTTCGTGTGCGAAGCCGAAAGTCCATAGTCTGAGGAGCGAATGACGGCGACAGCGATGCGCTCGCACCGCTGCGGAGCGCTCCGCGCGGAGCATGTCGGTACGCGGGTACGCCTCGGCGGCTGGGTGCACCGCCGGCGAGACCTCGGCGGCCTGATCTTTCTGGACCTGCGAGACCGGGACGGGATCGTCCAGGTCGCGATCGGACCGGAGTGGACACCGCCGGAGGTCCTTGAGCTGGCCACCAACCTCTCCACCGAGTCAGTGGTGCTCGTCAGCGGCGCAGTCGTGGGGCGGCCAGAGGAGGCCCGCAACCCGGACATGGCAACGGGCGATGTCGAAGTCCATGCAGACCGGCTGGAAGTGATCGGACAGGCAGAGCTCGAGGCGCTCCCAATCCCGGTTTGGCGCACCAAGGGCGAGGATCCACCGGCCGAAGAGTTGCGGCTGCTCCACCGCCACTTAGACCTCCGCCGGCCGGAGCTGCAGCGCAACCTCGCTCTACGCCACCGTCTCCTCCAGCGGACGCGGACGGCCCTGACGTCACTGGGGTTCTACGAGATCGAAACACCGATTCTCACGAAACCCACGCCGGAGGGGGCAAGGGATTACTTGGTGCCGTCCCGGGTACACCGAGGACAGTTCTATGCCCTGCCGCAGTCGCCGCAGATCTACAAGCAGATCCTCATGATCTCGGGGTTCGACCGCTACTTCCAGCTAGCTCGCTGCTTTCGCGATGAGGATCTCCGCGCAGACCGGCAGCCCGAGTTCACGCAGATCGACATCGAAGCTTCATTCGTCGCGCCGGACGACGTATACAGCGTGCTGGAGACGTTGTTTCTGGCCCTCTGGGATGAAGCGGGCCACAGCATCACGGCGCCGTTCCGGCGTATCCCGTTTCATGATGCCATGGAACACTACGGCACGGACAAACCGGATCTCCGTTACGAAGTCATGCTTACCGACCTGAGCGACGTGTTGACGGGACGCGGATTCCGGGCCTTTGATGAAGCCCTGAGCAGCGGCGGACGGGTACGGGGGCTTCGGGTGCCTGGGGGGGCCGCCCTGTCTCGCAGAGACCTGGAGGCGCTGACGGCTGTCGCGAAGGAAGCAGGAGCCGGAGGGCTGGCCACACTCAGACGCAAAGGCACGAACCTCAGCGGTCCCCTGGCGAAGCTCGAAGGCTTGAGTGCGGAGATTGCAGGTCTAGACGATGGCGATCTCTTGCTCGCCACCGCTGGGGCGGACGAGGTCACCTCCCGTGCCCTGGATCCTGTGCGTCGAGCGGTCATCGCGCGACTTGACCTGCCACCCACGACCGCGCACGCTTTCGCCTGGGTCGATGAGTTCCCACTGTTCGAGCGTGATCCAGAAACCGGCGCCGTGATGTTCGCCCACCACCCGTTTACGGCACCGCATCCCGCCGATGCCGGGCAACTGCTGCGTGGCGAGCGAGCAGGCGTGCGTGCCCTTCACTACGACTTGGTCTACAACGGCCACGAGCTCGGCAGTGGATCGATCCGTATCACGGATGCCGAACTCCAGCTTCGTATCCTGGAGCTGCTCGGAATCTCAAAGGCGGAGGCACATCAGCGGTTCGGGTTCCTGTTGCGGGCGCTCAGGGCAGGGGCGCCTCCCCACGGGGGCTTCGCCGTCGGGTTCGATCGGGTGGTTATGCTGCTGGCCGGAGCCGAGAGCCTGCGGGACGTGATCGCGTTCCCCAAGACCACCGCTGCCCGTGCCCTGTTCGAGGATGCCCCCACGGACCTCGACCCGGCAGAGCTCAACGAGCTTGCGCTGAAGGTGGATAACGCATGAGCAAGACCGTCACGCACCGAATCTCCGCGGAAGGCGCTGATCCCTTAGCGCTGGCGGGCGTGAACGACGGCAACCTCCTGGAGCTCGAGCAGGCGACCGGAGTACGGGTGTCGCTGCGGGGTGAGCAGTTCACGCTTGCGGGCGAGCTTGATGCGGTGGAGCGAGCAGCCCGCGTGGCGGTGGCAATGATCGACCTCGCTCGCATGGGAGAGGCGCTGAGCCCGGAAGACGTGCGGCGCCTGGTCGACAACGGGCGAGACGAGGCCGCACGCCTGGGAGAGGGCAACCTCAAGATCGTCCTCCCGGGCATGCGACGGGTGGTGCAGCCCAAGTCCCAGGGCCAGGCCACCTTCGTTGAGGCAATGCGGGAGAACGAGATCGTTGTCTGCATCGGTCCCGCCGGCACGGGAAAGACCTACCTCGCCGTGGCCATCGGCGCCGAGGCCCTCACCCGGAAGCGCGTGCGGCGGTTGGTGCTGGCACGACCTGCGGTAGAAGCGGGCGAGCGTCTCGGCTTCCTACCGGGCGACCTGCAGGCAAAGGTGGATCCGTACCTGCGGCCGCTGTACGATGCCCTGGAAGACATGATGCCCTTCGATCGAATCCAGCGGGCGCTGGAGACGCGGACCATCGAGATAGCACCGCTCGCGTACATGCGGGGCCGAAACCTGCAGGATGCCTTCGTCATCCTGGACGAGGCGCAGAACGTCACGGGAATGCAGATGAAAATGTTTCTGACCCGGCTGGGGCTGAATTCCCGGGCGGTTGTGGTGGGCGACAAGACCCAGATCGACCTCCCCAGTCGCGAGGAGTCGGGGCTCATTCAGGTCGAGCGCATCCTCCCCGGCATTGATGGGGTCGGATTCTGCTACCTCGACGAACGGGATGTGGTTCGGCACCGCTTGGTCAAAGAGATCATCCGGGCGTACGCGGAGAATCAGGACGCATGAGCCGACCTGGGCGCTCCTCCCTCAACTTGGAGCTCGTGCCGAGCCACGTGCCGGGTGCTATCGTGCACCACGGCGCGCGGTGGGGGCTATTGGTCGCCCTGGCAATGCTGACGTACCTCCTCTTTCCGGTGGCTGGGGGCGTCGAGGTGACCGTCCTGCAAGAGGGTGACGTCTCTCAGTCAGAGGTGATTGCGCCATTCACCTTCGAGGTCTACAAGACCTCAGCCGAGCAGGAGCGGGAAGCTGCGGAGCTCGAGGCGCAGGTACGGCCCATCTACGAGTATCAGGGCCAGGTAGCAGATTCGGTGCTGGCGCACACGGACTCACTATTCGCCACCCTACAATCCACAGAAGGCGCCGAGGCGACGGTCGCCGTGGCCGACTCGTTTGGCGTGCGTCTAACCCCGGAGGACGCGGAGTACCTCCTGACCGGCCGCCGGCTTTCGCGGTTTGGCAGAGCGGTGCGGCAGCTTCTCGATCGGCAGCTCAGACGCGGGGTACCGGTCGGTGGTACGCTGGACGAGGAACAGAGTCGGGAGATTCTCGTCCGACGAGGCGAGCGGGAGGGGATGGCACGCCGGGATACGCTGCTGACCCATGAGGGTTTCCTGGAGAGTCGCCACGAGGTACATCCCGACCCCAATTCGGCACTGGGCGATCTGGTCTTTGTCAAACTGCTAAACGGTCTCTTCCGGGCCACGCTCGTGCCCAATAGTACGGAATACGAGCAGCGACGGCGGCAAATGCGTGAGAGCGTCGATCCAGTCAAGGAGACCGTTCAGGAAAACGTGCGCATCATCGACGCCAACGAGCTAGTTACGGCGGACGTGCGGGATCGGCTCATCGCTCTGCGGCGGGAGTTGCTCGACCGTGGCGGGGGCAGGGAAGGGAACCTGCCGGGAACTGCCGGCCAGATCCTCGCCAACGCACTGGTCCTGTCGGTGTTTTGGCTGTTGCTGATGCTGTATCGTCCCGCCACCTACTCAGGTATTGAGCGCATGCTCGTTCTGAGCCTGCTGTTTGCGCTGGTGATCATAGGAGCAGCGGCGACCCACCGGATCATAGAGACCGATGCGCCTGAGTTCATTCCCATCCCGTTCGCGGCCATGTCGATCACCGTACTGTTTAGGGCGCGGGTTGCCATGGTCGGAGCAATGGTCCTGGCCGTCCTGATCGCGTCACAGGCTGTGTACGGTGGGTCCGACGCACTGTTCATCGCCCTCGTCGGCGGTGTGGTAGCGGCCGTGAGCGTGCGGACCATCCGCCGCCGCACCCAATTCCTGAACGCGGCCGTGTTGGTCACCGGCGCCTACCTGTTGGCCGGGGTAACCGTGGGACTGCGCCTGGACTGGTCGCTGGCCGAGATGGGGCTCACCGGTTTCCGAGGTGGGCTTAGTGCGCTCGCCTCGGCCGCGCTGGCATCTACCCTTCTCCCGCTCTTCGAATCGGTGGCGGGCCAAACGACGGATCTCACGCTTCTCGAGCTCTCAGACCCGAACCGGCCGCTCCTGCGCCGGCTGGCAACCGAAGCACAGGGCACCTATGCCCATTCCATCGCCATGGCCAACCTGTGTGAGGCTGCGTGCAACGCCGTCGGTGCCAACGGGCTCCTGGCGCGCGTTGGCTGCTACTACCACGACGTTGGGAAGCTCAAGAAGCCGCAGTTCTTTGCGGAGAATCAGGTGTCGGGTTCCAACCCGCACGACAAGCTGAAGCCGGAAGTCTCCGCGGGGATTATTCGGAACCACGTTCGTGACGGCCTGGCCCTGGCCGAGGAGCACAAGCTGCCCCAGGCGGTGAAGGGCTTCATCCCCGAACATCACGGCACCATGGAGATCACCTATTTTCTCGAACGGGCCCGCAGCCGCGACAGTGATTCCGAGATCAAGCCGGAGGAATACCGGTACCCCGGACCACGGCCTCGCTCGGTAGAAACGGCTGTCGCCATGCTTGCCGACGGGGTGGAAGCCGCACTGCGGGTGCTCGATCAGGCCACCCCGGAGAAGCTGCGGGACGCGGTCGACCACATCATCAAGCACCGGATTGAGGCGGGTCAGCTCGAAGAGGCCCCGCTCACCCTCGCCCAGCTCGCCCGAGTCCGTGATGAGTTTGTGCGAGTGTACGGAGGGGCGTCCCACAATCGTATCGATTATCCGGCGGCAGGTGGTGGCATCGGCGCGGAGTGGGAAGCAGCGTCTCCGGCGTGACGTTCGCGTGGCCAACCTGGACGAGCCAGGTGTGGTCGCGCCGGCGACCGTGCGGCGCTGGGTCAATGCAGTGCTGGACGGAGAAGGTGTGGGTGCAGCCGCTCTCAGCATCACATTCCTCACGCCAGCCAAGATGCGCGGGCTGAATTTCCGAACGCGACGGCGAAACCGGGCGACGGATGTCCTCGCCTTCCCCTTGACGCACCTGGGCGTGGTAGCCGGCGATATCTACATCTGCCCCGCCGTAGCTACGCGATCAGCGGTGGAGCAGGGGGTCCCCCTGCGTGAGGAGCTGTTGCGCCTGGTTGTCCACGGCACGCTGCACGTCCTCGGCCATGATCACCCGGAGGGAACGGCCCGAAGCGACGCGCCGATGTGGCGTGCACAGGAGCGGTACGTGCGGCAAATCTCACCACGGAGCGTCCACTGACCACGGCACCGTTCATCGTTGGCTCCGTGGCCGCCGCCTTGGCTGCAGCGATTTGGGCCGGTCTGCTGAGCCTAGCCGAGGAAGCACCTGCGCTGCCACGGACGGTAGGCGGCCCGCCGACGGCGTCCCGTGAGGCCGTGCCACTCTATCGGGCGATTCAAATCAGTCGCCTCGCGCTGCTGGCGCTGGCAGGAGTCGCAGCATCGGCGGCCGTGAGCTGGTGGGATCGCCCCTGGCTCGAAGCGGCGCAGACCGTGTTGCTAACCGGGGCGTTCCTTTACTTGGTGGCCGACGCGTTGCCCCGTGGTATCGGTGTGCTGGTCCCTCGGCTTGCCACGGCTGCGGCGCCCGCCGCCAGGCGCGGTCTGGTACCCTTCAGGCCGCTGCTCGGCCTGGTCGCCGCGGTCGAGCGACGGCTGCAGGTCCTCTTCCCACCGAAGGCACCTAGTACCGAGACGCCGGCTCAGAATGAACGAGACATGCTTGCAGCCGTGCTCTCCCTGCGCGACGGCGATGTCGCGGAAGCGATGACCCCACGCCTCGACATCGTTGCCGTCGAGGCGAAGGCGGAGTGGCGTGAGGTCGAGGAGCTCCTTCGGCGATCCGAGCATGCCCGACTACCCGTATACGACGAAGATCTCGACGATATCGTGGGCATTCTGTACGCCAAGGACCTCACGCCGGCGATCGCCGGCGTGGCCCCCCGCCCCGCGAACTGGCAGGAGCTGGTGCGGCCCGCCCAGTTCGTTCCGGAGTCGAAATCCCTCGCGGTCCAGCTTCGGGACTTCCAACGCGGGCCGGCCCACCTGGCCATCGTGGTGGATGAGTTCGGCGGCACGTCGGGACTGGTCACCCTAGAAGACATCCTGGAAGAAGTGATTGGAGAGATTCACGGCGAGTACGATCGAGACGAGGAGCCCCCGGTGGTGAGCGAGGGCAGCGACCGATTCTGGGTCGACGGCACGGTGACACTGGACACGTTGTCCGACTCCCTACGCACCACATTCGAGCGGGACGACGTCAGCACTGTCGGTGGGCTGGTCTACTCGGAACTCGGTCGGGTGCCCCGGCCCGGCGAAGAGCTTCAGATCGGCAGCTTCCGGGTGGTGGTGGAGCAAGTAGTGCGGCGGCGGGTTCGGCGGGTTTACTTCGAGCGGCAAGGAGGTACCTCCGCCGAAGAGGCTGGCTGGGAGGACCAGCCATGAGCGCCTGGGTTCTCCTGAGCGTCGGCGTAGTGCTGGCCGCTACCGCAACGACGGCAGGCGTGGGTGCCGCCGCCGTGCGTCGAGTCGATCTCTATCGTTGGGTTGCTCGGCGACGTTCGGTGGGAGTAGCCGCCGGAACGCTACTGACGCGGCCCGGGCGCGTCTTCAGGGCAGCCAATGGCCTGGCCGCCACGGGCGTGCTGCTCGCAGCACTCGGGCTGGCCGCCATCGTGGCGCGCCTCCCGCTTCCCCTGGCCGCCGGAACCGTACTCCTGGTAGCCGTGCCACTGCTGCTCGTGATGGCCTACGCCCTGCCGCGTGCCATCGGGCGCCGATGGCCGGAGACCCTCGTGCAAGGGCTCGTGCCATGGCTCCGCCGCCTGGGCGTGGTGTTCGCGCCGCTGGCTCCGAGGTCGGCCGAGGCCGGCGAGCGGGCCGTCATCAACGCCCACACCCAGGCAGGCGATGCAGAAACAGTGCTGGGGAGTGACGAGCTCACAGTCCTCTCGGGCGTGCTGGCCTTCACCGAGCGACCGGTGCGGGAGGTCATGACCCCGCGTACTAACATCGCTGCCGTTCGGGAAGGGGCATCGCTCGAAGAGGTCGGCCGTCTGTTCGCTGACTCCGGGTATTCCAGGATTCCGATCTGTCGAGAATCCCTCGACAACATCATCGGCATGATCTACGCGTTCGACCTCCTCAAGATCACCCCCGGTTCCGAGTTGCCGGTGCGGCCGGTGGCGTCGGCGCCTGCATCCAAGCACTGCGCCGACCTGTTGTACGAGATGCAGCGGGAGCGGCAGCAGTTTGCCGTGGTGCTCGACGAGTATGGCGGGACAGCGGGCATTGTTACGTTTGAAGACCTCCTCGAAGAGCTGGTCGGCGAGATCTTCGACGAATACGACGGCAGGAGCTACGCCGAACGCCCCATGGCCGAGCTCGTTGAGGCCACGGGGGCCACGCCGGCCGAGGAGATTGCAGCACGGTTCGAAATCGCGCTTCCGGCGGATGCGGAAACGGTGGGAGGCATGCTGGCGCGGGCCGCAGGTCGCATTCCGCAGACTGGAGAGCGTTACACGCTGGCCGGGCTGGAGTTTGACGTCCTGGCCGCCACCCCGAACCGCCTGGAACGTGTGCTGATTCGCCGCGGGCCCGTGACCCCAGTGGCTCTCGAGCGGGGGGACCACGCATGAACATCGTTCTACGACGCCTGCGCCGCTATCTGGTGACCGGGCTCATCGTGATCGCGCCGGTGGGGGTGACCATCGCCGTGCTGTGGTGGATGTTCCGCACCATCGACGCCATTCTGGGTGAGCCCCTCCGGTCCGCGCTGGGCTTCAGAATCCCCGGCCTCGGCTTTGTGCTGCTCGTGTTGGTGGTGCTCTTGGTGGGCTGGGCGGTGCGTCAGGCGGCCGGACGACAGCTACTCCACTGGTGGAACGGTGCCCTGTCGCGGTTTCCTCTCACCGGGCTGATCTACAATGCGATTAGCCAGATCGTGCAGGTGGTGGTGGGGGAAAAGCGCAAGCTGTTTCAGCGAACGGTTCTGATCCCGTACCCCACTGAGGGAATCTGGGCACTCGCGTTCGTCACCAACGAAGATGCGCCCTACATGACAGTGNNCTTGCGTGAACGTCTTCGTGCCAACCACGCCGAACCCCACGTCCGGGTTCATGCTGGTGGTGCCCCGCTCGAGGACTCGACAGATCGACATTAGCGTTGAGGAGGCCATGAAGCTGGTGGTTTCCGCCGGCGCCGTGAGCCCCACAGGGGAAGCACCAGCAGCGATCCGCCGAGGCCTGGACCTCGAGACGCTACTGAAGGACTCCCGCGGATGAGCGAGCAGGAACTCGTCAACGAAGAGCTGCGCCGACTGGCGGTATCGGGCGACATTGGGCGTTTCCTGGTTCACGCCCGGAAGCTCCATCCGTCCGACCTCTCCGACATCCTCGCCGGCCTCGAGCCTGACGTGCGCCTCAAGCTCGTGAAGACGCTCCCGCCGGAGGTGGTCTCGGAGGCCCTCGCCGAGATGGAGGAAGAGGAGCATCCCGAAGAGCTCCTCGCCGCGCTCCGCCCGGAACAGGCGGCGGACATCGTGGAAGAGCTGGAGGATGACGATGCCGTCGACCTGATCGCAGAGCTCCCACCCGAGACCGCCGCACGCATCCTCTCGTCCGTGGCGGATCGCGCGGATATCGAGCGTCTGCTGACGTATGATGAGGAATCCGCCGGCGGTCGCATGACAGCGGCGGTGGTGGCGGTCTCCCAGCAGGTCACGGCGGGCCAGGCAATCGAGGAGGTACGACGCCAGGCGGAGCAGGTGGGCGAGTTCTACCAGGTCTACTGCGTCGATGATCGGGATCGGCTAGTGGGTATTCTCCCACTGCAGCGGATGGTCGTCGCAAAGCCGGAAACACCCGTCCGGGAGATCATGGAACCGCCCCCGGCGGTGGCCAGTCCGGAGCTCGACCAAGAAGAGGTCGCCCGTTTGATGGCGCGATACAACGTTCCGGCCATCCCGGTGGTGGACCACGGTGGAAAGCTCCTCGGCCGGATCACGTTCGACGACGTCATTGACGTGGTGGAGGCAGAGCGGACCGAGGACTTGCTGAAGTTCGGAGGCGCCGCCGGTGACGAACACCTGGCCGGGGAATGGCATCACGCGGTGCGTCGCCGGCTCCCATGGCTCTATCTCAACCTGCTCACAGCGTTCTTCGCCGCGGCCGTCGTTCTCGTGTTCGAAGAGACCATTAGTCAGATCGTGGTGCTGGCGGCGCTGATGCCTATCGTGGCCGGCCTGGGAGGGAGCGCTGGCACGCAGGCCCTCGCCGTGACCGTCCGGCGGATCGCCTTGGGCATGATTCCCACACACAGCGGCTTTGCCCTCGTAGGAAAAGAGATGCTGGTGGGGATAATCAACGGGCTGGCCATCGGTCTAGTCGTGGGACTCGTGACGGTGGCCACGGGGCGTGGCTGGCAACTCGGCGCGGTGGTCATGCTCGCCATGTGGGGAAGCCTGATGGTCGCCGCCACGGTCGGCGCGGCCGTCCCCCTGGTACTGCAGAAACTTGGCGTCGACCCGGCGGTGGCGAGCTCCGGCTTCGTCTCGGCGGTAACCGATATCGCTGGCTTCTTCCTGCTCCTCGGGCTGGCGGCAATGTTGCTCCTTCCAGGCGGCTGAGGCTGGGTTGCGGACGAAAGTGGGCTCACGCGAAGTTTCAAACGATGCACGATCGTGACTTGGTTGACGGAATCCGGCAGCGGCACATCCCAGCGCTTGCCCGGGCCATTTCCCTCGTGGAGAACGGCCGGGATGGGTATGAGGCGCTGCTGTCGGCACTCCATCCGATGGTGGGGAAAGCACATCGCATTGGGATCACGGGTCCGCCGGGCGGTGGCAAGTCGACCCTGATTGAGGGGCTCGTGCAGGGATACCGGGCGCAGGATGTGAAGGTCGCCGTGGTAGCGGTGGATCCCACCAGCCCGTTCACCGGCGGGGCTTTGCTCGGCGACCGCATTCGCATGGAGTCGGTCACCTTGGACCCGGGCGTCTATATCCGGTCCATGGCATCCCGCGGGGGGCGCGGTGGCCTGGCCACCACGACGCGGGAAGTCTGCGATGTGCTCGATGCGTTCGGCTTCAACCGCATCATCATCGAGACGGTGGGTGTGGGTCAATCTGAACTCGCCATTGCAGCGAGTGCGGACACCACAGTCCTCGTCCTCGTTCCGGAATCCGGCGATGGCGTACAGGTCCTCAAGGCGGGCGTCATGGAGATTGCCGACCTGTACGTCGTGAACAAGGCGGACCGTCCCGGCGCCGAGCAGCTGTGTCAGGAAGTCGAGATCATGCTGGGCTTCCGGAAGGGCAATGCGTACCGCCACATCGCGCCGCACCACGGGCGGAACGACAGTACGACGGAACGAGGGAAGGAGAGGTCGCCACAAGCCGACCGCCGTACCGCCGTACCGCCGTACCGTCGGGGCGGAGCGGAGGCTGAGGGAGAGCAGTGGTCCCCACCCGTGCTGACTACATCAGCGACCACGGGGGAGGGTGTGCACGCACTCCTTGCAGCCATCCACGCCCACTTTGATCACCTGGAAACCAGTGGGCGGCTCGAGACGTTACGGCGTGAGCGGTTGGCTCGGCATACGCGTGAGGTCGTTGACCGGACCCTCAGCAACCTCGTGTGGCAGGAGCGCGAGGGTGAGGCGATCCTCGCCGCCGGATTGGACGACGTCGTGAGCGGGCTGGTGAGCCCCTACAAGCTGGCGCACGACATCGTGGCCGACCTGCAGGAGGACAGCAGCGTATGACGGAAACTGGCTCGCAGGGCGACTGGCGCCAGCGCTTCGACGAGGCACCGAAACGGAATATCGACTTCGTCACCCAGAGCTCCGCGGAAGTGAACCCGCTCTACACACCAGTCGACCTTGAGGACTTCGACCCTGAGGACCAGCTGGGCCATCCCGGTTTGTACCCGTACACCCGGGGCATCCACCCCACGATGTATCGGGGGAGGCTCTGGACGATGCGGCAGTTCTCGGGTTTTGGAACGGCGCAGGACACCAATCGGCGTTACAAGTTCCTGTTGGAGCGGGGACAGACGGGCCTCTCCGTAGCGTTTGATTTCCCCACGCTCATGGGCTACGACTCCGACCATCCTCGGGCGGAGGGCGAAGTGGGGAAGTGCGGGGTCGCCATCTCCTCCCTCGCGGACATGGAGATGCTGTTCGATGGGATTCCCATGGACCGGGTCTCCACGTCGATGACCATCAATGGCCCGGCGGCGATGCTGTTCTGCTTCTACGTTGCCGCCGCCGAGCGCCAAGGTGCGGATATCTCGCTGCTCCGGGGAACGGTTCAGAACGACATCCTCAAGGAGTACATGGCGCAGCACGCGTGGGTCTATCCCGTGGAGCCCGCGCTCAAGATCATCGTGGACATGTTCGAGTGGGCATCGGACCATACGCCATTGTGGAATACCATCTCCATTAGCGGATATCACATTCGGGAGGCTGGGGCCACTGCGGTGCAGGAGTTGGCGTTCACCCTAGCCAACGGCTTCGAGTACGTAGAGCGGGGCATTGCCCGTGGTCTGGACGTGGACCGGTTTGCACCACGCCTGTCGTTCTTCTGGGATGTCCACAACGATTTCTTCGAGGAAGTCGCCAAGATGCGAGCTGGGCGGCGGATCTGGGCGCGGCACATGCGGGAGCGATACGGCGCCAAGGACCCCCGTTCCTGGAGCATGCGCTTCCACTGTCAGACGGCGGGCGTATCCCTCACGGCGCAGCAGCCAATGAACAATGTGGTACGGGTCGCATACCAGGCCATGGCAGCGGTGTTGGGAGGTGCCCAGTCGCTCCACACCAATTCCCTGGATGAGACGCTTGCACTGCCCACCGAGGGAGCGGCCAAGCTCGCGCTCCGGACCCAACAGATCCTCGCCTACGAGACGGGCGTGGCCAATGTCATCGATCCACTTGGCGGGTCATACTACGTCGAATCTCTGACGAACCGCATGGAGCGGGAGGCGGAGGAACTCTTCGGCCAGGTCCAGNNTTCGGCCAGGTCCAGCAACAGGGCGGGGTCGTGAGGGGCATCGAGAGCGGATGGTTCCAACGCCAGATTCACCAGAGCTCGATGCGGTTCCAACACGAGGTTGAGCAGCAGCGCCGCATCGTCGTTGGTGTAAACGACTTTGCCGATCCAGATGAAGAAGATCTCGAAATCCTCAAGGTGAGTGAGGAACCCGAGACGTTGCAGCGTGAGTGTCTGGCGAAGCTGCGGGACCGGCGCGATCAAGACAAAGTGGAGCGATCGCTGGAAGAGCTAGGTGCTGCTGCGACAAGGGATGACAACGTGATTCCGGCAATGCTCCAGTGTGCCCGCGCGTACTGCACCCTGTACGAGATACGGCACGCGTTGGAGGAGGTTTACGGTGCCTACCGCGAACCCGTCTTCTTCTAAGAGTGTGACCGCGAAGCGCGGTGCCCGGCGTCGACCGCAGGCCGAGCCGGGGCGCGCCATGCCTCTCAGGCCGATCGTGGAGTGGCTAGCGGACCTGGGAACGACAGACCACTGGGTGGTGTCGTGTTATCTCAAGCTCGAGCCCCGCGATCGCAGTCGTGGCAAGTATCTCATCAAGCTCAAGAACCGGAGTAAGGAACGGCTCGCCTGGCTCGAGAGCCGGGGCGTAGGGCGGCAGATTCGCGAGACCGTGGCACGCGACCTCGAGCGCATCCGGACCTATCTGGAACACCCGGGGAACGTGCGGACGGGGCAGGGCATTGCCCTCTTTGCCTGCGAGCCGCTGGAGTTGTTCGAGGCCGTTCCCCTGCCACGGGTGTTCCGCTCCCGGCTCTCCATCGACCGCTCGCCGCTCATACGGGAGCTAGCGGCGCTAGACGACGAGTTCGGCTTGGTGCTGTGCGCGATGTACGATCGCACGTCCGGCAGGTTCTTCCAGGTGACGGCATTCGGTATTGAAGAACTCCCGTCTCTTGCGGCGGGTGATGCCACCCGGGCCGGGCGGTTCCATGGCGGCCCCTCTGCCTCGGGACGGGGCCGTGGACACGCGGCTGCCGGCGAGCACAACTATCACCAGCGCATCCGGGAACAGAAGCAGCGGCACTACGCCAATGTGGCGCAACGCTTGTTTGACGCCTCTCGAGAACACTCGATCCGGGGCATCGTGCTTGCGGGCATGGGTGCAGACGCAGGCGCAGTCATGCCGCATTTGCACCCCTACCTCGCCAAGCAGGTGCTGGGCGCCACCAAGCTCAACCCGAAAACTGCGTCTCCTGCTGAAGTGATGGAGGCGGTCCTGGCGGTTCGGAGGGACTCGGAGCGGGAGTGGGAAACCGAGCACGTTCGCGCTCTCTACGAAGGACTAGGCACCGGGTGGGCGGTGAACGGCTTGGAGCCCGCGCTGCGCGCCCTGGCCCACGGCCAGGTACGCACGCTGCTAGTCGACCCGACGGTGGAGCAGGTAGGCTTCCGCTGCACCCAGACGGGAAGGCTCAGCGCCGGGCCAGACGGGTGCAGGGGCGAGGGTGATGCGGAACCGGTCGCGGACGTCGTAGACGAGGCAATCGAAGAAGCCCTGCGGCAGGGCTGCCATGTCGAGGTCGTCGAGGACAGCAAAGTGCGAACACAGGTAGACGGTCTCGCAGCACTGCTTCGGTTCAAGAAGCGGTGAACTAGTGATCACTCATCGGCTTGTTTACCGTCCGAGGGCTCGCTAGGTTCCGCGCACCATGGCTAAGCGAGTGGGGAAGGGGGCCTCGCGAGGCGAGCCATCGCGCCCGATTCGCGTCCTCGTAGGGAAACCCGGTCTCGACGGCCACGATCGAGGTGCCAAGGTAGTCGCCGCAGCCCTGCGTGACGCCGGTATGGAAGTGATCTACACCGGCCTGCACCAGACACCGGAGATGATAGCGACAGCCGCGGTGCAGGAAGACGTAGACGTGGTGGGCCTCTCCGTGCTGTCCGGCGCTCACATGACTTTGTTTCCCCGTGTGCGGGACCTCCTCGCTGAAGTGGGGCGTTCCGACATCCTCCTGATCGGCGGTGGAATCATCCCCCAGGAAGACATCGAGGAACTCGAAGCTGGCGGCGTCGCGAAGTTGTTCGGTCCCGGGTCCGGTACTCAGGAGATCGCGCAGTTCATCACGTCGTGGGCGGAGAAGCGCGGGGAGTGACCAGCGGCGAGCCAGTGACACAGCATGCCCGCGTCCGCGAGCTCACAGAGGAGTACCGCGAGCTCGCTGCGAAGCTGGAGCAGGGCGGCGGCCCCGAGAAGATCCAGAAGCAGCACGATCAGGGCAAGCTCACCGCCCGCGAGCGCGTGCGGCGCCTGCTGGACCCCGACATGCCATGGCTGGAAATCGGCCTGCTGGTAGCTCACGACCGGTACGATGGGCAGGCGCCGGGAGCCGGCGTGATCACGGGCGTCGGGATGGTTGCCGGTCGCCACGTCGTTATCGTCGCCAACGACGCTACAGTCAAGGCAGGATCGTGGTGGCCGGAGACCATCAAGAAGATGCTGCGGGCTCAGGAGATCGCCATGCGGCAGCGCATCCCCATCGTCTATCTGGTGGACTCTGCCGGGGTGAACCTTCCGTACCAGGAGGGCGTGTTCCCCGGACAATACGGAGCGGCGCGCATCTTCTACTACAACTCCATCATGCGACGTTACCTCAACGTGCCGCAAATCAGCGCGGTCATGGGTCAGTGTGTTGCCGGAGGGGCTTACCTGCCTGCGTTGTCCGACATCATCATCATGGTGGAGGGAACCTCGTTCATGGGGCTCGGTGGCGCCAATCTCGTCAAAGGTGCCACCGGTCAGGTCGTCGACGCCGAAATGCTGGGTGGCGCTGTCACCCACACGGCGATTAGCGCCGTCGCGCACTATCGCGCCAAGGACGATTCGGAGTGTATCGACCGGATTCGCGACTACGTGGCGAGGTTGCCTGGGAGTCGCCCTGAACTCGCTCCGACCCCTGCAGTCGGTCGCCCCTCCGCCCGGCCACCAGCCGAACTGTACGACATCCTGCCGTCGGACCACCGCATGGCGTACGAGATGCGTGACATCCTCGATTGCATTCTGGACGGCGGCGACCTGGATGAGTTCCAACCCGACATTGCCAAGGAGATGATCTGCGGGCACGGCGCGATAGGGGGCCAGGTAGTTGCGGTGATCGCCAATGAGCGGGGACTGATCAAAGGGAAGCCAGGGCAAGCTCCGCGTGTCGGCGGCATCGTGTACGCGGAGAGCGCGGAAAAGGTCGCCTACTTCATCGAGAATGCCAGTCGCGAACGCATGCCGATCCTGTTCGTTCAGGATGTCAGCGGATTCATGGTCGGTCCCGAGGCGGAGCATTCTGGGATCATCCGCGCTGGAGCCCGGTTCGTCGAAGCTATGGCCACCGCCGTCGTACCCATCATCGTGCTGACCGTGAATCACGCTTCCGGTGCCGGATACTACGCCATGGCGGGGCAGGGATTCGACCCCGACTTCATCTTTTCATGGCCCACAGGGCGGATGGGGGTAATGGAAGGCGACTCCGCCGTCGTGGCGGTCTTTGGTGACCGGGTGGACGACCCCAGTGCTGCAGAAGCAGTGGAGAAGATGCGGGCGGACTACGAGCGCCAACTCGACGCGAAGTATGCTGCCGCGCGCGGGTTCGTAGACGCACTCATCGCTCCCGAAGACACGCGGACGATGCTGTCGTTTGCCCTCGCAGCCACCCAGTACTATGCCGGGCCGCACCTCGGCGCGTTCGTGATGCCGCCGCTAGATTACGTCCCTGCATGACCGCGGTTGGACGACCGCGGAATCGCTGGTGCTGTGCAGCCACCACGTTGGTGGTTGCAGCGTGCGCCGGCAGCTCCACCCCGGCGGTGGTCCTCGCACCCGTCGACAGCGCCGTAGTTGATCAGCCGGCCGCCGCCGACCGCACCCAGGTGGTTCAGCGGGAACCGGTACTCCCCCCACAGCTGGCAATGCTGGCCGGTCTGCTGCCCCTCCGGACACTGGGCGCCGATTCCTTTCGACTGGCACATCCCACGTACGATGGGCGAGGTGTGCTGATCGGGATCCTCGACAGCGGCATGGACCCGGCTGTGCCCGGCCTCCAAACCACCACAACCGGGCAGCGCAAGATCCTGGATCTGAGAGATTTCTCCGGCGAAGGACGCATCGCGCTCGTACCGGTCCGGCCCAACCGTGACGGCACAGTCGACGTTGGCGGCCACCGTCTCACCGGGTTCAGCCGAGTGATCCGCCTCGCCAGCGGTCCCTACTACGGAGGAGTATTCCGGGAGCTTCTTCTGGGAGCCGAACCGGCGGCCGATGTCAACGGCAATGGGCGTATTACCGACGAGTTCCCCGTAATCGTCGCCAAAGCGAGTGACGGCTGGATCGCGATGACGGATACGGACAGCGATGGTTCACTGGACGACGAGCGCCCGGTGCACGACTACGGCGTGGCGCCGGAGAGCTTCACCTACCGCTCTCACCCCGACTCGCCGGGGCCCGTGACCATTGCGGTCAACTTCTCGGAAGAAGACGGGAGACCAGTTCTCGACTTCGTGGTGGACAACTCCAGCCACGGTACGCACGTCGCAGGAATCGCCGCGGGGCACAACATGTTCGGGGTCGAGGGCTTTGATGGTGTCGCCCCCGGAGCGCAGCTCTTGGGTCTCAAGATCTCCAACAACGCCCGGGGAGGCATCTCCGTCACGGGCTCCATGCTCCGCGCCATGAACTACGCCGCCGACTACGCCAACCGGCGAGCGCTGCCCTTGATCCTCAACTTGAGCTTCGGTGTCGGCAACGAAATCGAAGGAGCGGCGTCCATCGACTCGATGATCGACCAGTTCGCGCTCGAGCATCCCGACGTCCTCTTCGTTATTAGCGCCGGGAATGACGGTCCCGGGCTTTCGACGCTCGGTTTCCCGGGATCGGCAGATTTCGCCCTCACGGTGTGCGCGCTGTTCCCCGGGGTGTTCGCCCGACCGCCGCAGCCCGGCGTCCCCGCCCCTGACGACGTCCTCGGCTGGTGGAGCGCACGAGGCGGTGAGAGCGCCAAGCCGGATGTGTGCGGTCCGGGAGTGGCCTTCTCCAACGTCCCCGCCTGGCGCGCTGGCGAAGAGATCTCCGGTGGGACCAGCATGGCAGCACCCCACGTTGCCGGTGCGGCGGCGCTCCTCGCATCAGGAATCCGCCAGAACGGCGGGCGGGCGCGAGCCATCGATCTCAAGCGTGCCCTGATGGCCACAGCCACTCCACTTGCGGGGACCACGACCCTCGATGAAGGAGCCGGAGTACCCAACGTGAGTGCGGCCTTCCGGTGGCTCCGTGCGGCGCACCAAACCGGCGTCTACGCTGTGCGCGCGGCTGTTGACGGGGGCAACTCGTCGAGCAGCTCGGCCGCGTATCGCCGCAACGGCCTGGCGTCGCCCGGCGATACCGTGCAGCACTTCGTGGTAACCTCCGTTGCTGGGCAGCCTGCGGCGCGCCTCTTGCTCGAATCTGATGCACCGTGGCTCCACGCCCCGGAGCTCATCGAACCGGGGGGCGGGCCGGTGACGGTCCGACTGACCTACGACGCCGATGCGATCCGAGAGCCTGGCGTGTACGTCGGGACCGTATGGGCGCGACCTGCGACCGACACGTTGGCCGGACCTTCGTTCGGCCTCACCAACACCGTGATCGTGCCCCACACCCTGGCTCAACCACTGCGCAGGAAGGGCATGCTCACACCCGGGGCCGCAGCCCGACATTTCCTCGCGGTGCCCGAGGGAAGCGGCGGCCTCACGCTGCAACTCGAGGTTCCCGGGCGGACGCAACAGGCGACGCTCCATCTCTTCGAGCCCAGTGGACAGCCGTATCGTGGGGGGAGTAGCCGTGTGGCGGGCGGCGATTCGATGTCGGTGACGCTGGTCGTATCAGCCGAAGACGTGATCCCCGGAGTGTACGAGGCCGTGGTGGTCGGCTCTCCCATTGAGCCCGCCAACTACGAACTCGCGGCGCAGCTGCCAGCCGTGACGGTAACCTCCATTGGCACCGGCCCGTCCGCCACCCTGCGGAATCACGCGAATCGGCGGGTGTCCGCTACAGTCTCGGCCGGCCTGCTCGGGACGGTGCAAACCCAGCATGTCGAAGGTGAGGGCGCGCGTCCGGTAGTCGTGCGTACGGCCGTGCCGCGGTGGGCGACCAAGATGGTGGTGGACGTGGCACTTCCTACAGACGCGTGGAACGCGCTCACCGATTTTGGGGTGACGATCTTCGATGCTCTGGGCCGGAAGCTCAGCGACGGCCCCCTCGACTATGCCTTCGGCCGCCAGACGATTGAGCTGGACTCCGCTCACACGGCTGCGGAACTGGAGGTTGAGCTGTTTCCCGCATTCGCGCACACGAACCCGCCGGTCGCCTGGTCGGCGGACCTGCGGGTCGCCTATCTTGTGGACGAGCCCATAACCCTGGAGCTGCTCGGCGAGGGCACGGCTGCGGATATCGGGCTCCCGCCCAACGGCACCATCAGCCTGCAGTTCGCGCCTCCGCCCGCAGACTTCGACGTGCCAGCTAACCACGTGCCGTTCGTTGAAGTATCCGCCGCGACCGATGCGGCGCCGGCAGCCGTCCGTCGCGGACCGGTGGGGCGGTGAGCGTGGGCGCCTGGTGTTGGGTGCCGGTGGCGTGCTCTCCGCGGACCCGGCGGCTTTGAGGTGTGAGGTGCGAGGTTCGGGGTTTCACGTTCGAGCGCCCGCAGGGCAGCAATGGCACTCCTTCCCCATCACCTCGCACCTCGGATCTCGTACCTAGNNCACCGGTGCGCGTGAAATACAACGAACTTCTCACTCACTCCATTAGCACCTTCCGGCAGGAGCGAGCATGACGCGGGCCGTTAGGATCGCCTCGGGCCAGGGGTTCTGGGGAGACTGGCTCGAAGCCCCGATTCGTCAGGTCCAGGCTGGTCCCATAGACTACTTGATGATGGACTACCTCGCAGAGGTCACGATGTCCATCATGCAGAAGCAGCGGGCGCGAGATCCGGCGGTGGGGTACGCCAAGGACTTCGTCCCCCTCATGAAGCGGTTGCTTCCCGAACTCATCGAGCGAGGCGTTCGCGTGACGTCGAACGCCGGGGGGGTGAATCCCGAAGCTTGTGCGGAGGCGGTAGTTGAGACAGCCCGTGATCTCGGATTGGGTGGCAGGGTGAAGATCGGCGTCGTGACCGGCGACGACATTTTGGCTCAACTCGACGCGCTAGTCGAGCGGGGCCACCAGCTGACCAACCTCGACACCGGGGACCCCCTACACACGGTTCGCGACAAGGTCCAGAGCGCGAACGTCTATCTGGGTGCGTGGCCTGTAGTCGAGGCGCTGCGCCGTGGAGCCGATGTCGTCATCACGGGCCGGGTGACGGACACGGGCCTCACTCTGGCGCCGATACTGAACGAGTTTGGGTGGGCTGTGGACGACTGGGATCGCATCGCCGCCGGCACCGTGGCCGGTCACATCAACGAGTGCGGCGCCCAATGCACGGGGGGCAACTGCTTGGTGGATTGGGAGCGAATCCCGAACATGGCCGATCTCGGGTATCCCATAGTCGAAGCGTATGACGATGGCTCGTTCGTGGTCACCAAGCATCCCGGGACGGGTGGGCGTGTGACGGTGCCGAGCGTCACCGAGCAGTTACTGTACGAGATGGGTGACCCACGACAATACATCACGCCGGATGGCATCACCGACTTCACTACGATTCAACTCAGCCAACAGGGTAAGGATCGGGTGCTCGTGTCCGGCGTCTCCGGCCGACCGGCTACCGATTCGCTGAAGGTGTCAATCTCTTATCTCTATGGTTACAGAGCCGTCGGCACGCTGGTGTATGCGTGGCCCGACGCGTATAAGAAAGCGAGGAAAGCCGACCGGATTCTCAGAGAACGGTTGGATCGGCTCGGTCTGGAGTTCGAGGAGATTCTGACTGAATTCGTCGGTGTCAGCGCGACCCACGGGCGCCTGGCGGGCCCGCCGTGTCCCGACCTCGCCGAAGTAGAGCTGCGGGTCGGCGTCCGGGCGCGGGACGTAGCTCCTGTACGGCGCTTCACGCGGGAGATCGCGCCGCTCATTCTCAACGGGCCGCCCAGTGTAACGGGCTTCGCGGGTGGTCGGCCAAAGGTGGAGGAGATCGTCGCCTACTGGCCGGCGCTCATCCCTAAGTCAGAGATCGAGCCGAAGGTGGAGGTTCTGGAGGCCTAGTCCCCTCCCTCCTGCCCCCTCCCCTAAGGGAGGAGGGAGGGGGGAGGAGTGAGAGGAGCATGACCAGGAAGCGGTCCAAGAGAACAGTGCAGAAGAAAGCCACCGCACGACGGTCGACTGGGGCAGGGCGCCCCGCGACCAAACGGGTTTCCCTGCTCAGGCTCGCTCACGCCCGGAGCGGGGACAAGGGTGATACGGCCAACGTCGGGCTGATCGCGCTGAAGCCCGAGTACTACCCAATCCTCGAAAAAGAGGTGACGGCCGCCCGCGTATCCCGGCACTTCCGTGGCATCGTGAAGGGCAAGGTCGAACGCTTCGAGCTTCCGAACCTCAATGCACTCAACTTTCTCCTGCACGGCGCTCTAGGCGGCGGCGGAACCCTCTCACTCAAGACCGACGCCCAGGGCAAGGTGTTTTCGACCGCGCTGTTGCGAATGGAAATCGCCGTACCGCGGGGGTTACGTGTCTCCTGAGCGAGTGACGACGGAACTCGTCGACGGTGTCTTCCGGCTCACCCTGAACCGGCCGGACAAGCGCAATGCCATCGACACGCCCATGGTGGATGCGCTCCTCCAGCAACTCCAGCAGGCAGACCTCGACCGGAACGTGCGGGTGGTGGCCATACGCGGTGCCGGGAAGGACTTCTGTGCGGGTGCGGATCTGGCCGAGTTGCTGGCATCGGTAGACCAGTCGGCGGCTGAGAACGAAGCGGGTGCGCGGCACCTTGGTGAGGTATTCATCCGGCTGCGGCGATTACCCAAGCCTGTTGTCGCCTTGGTCCATGGCCGCGCGCTGGCGGGCGGGTGCGGGCTCGCGACAGCGTGCGACCTCATCTTTGCCCACGCGGACGCGACGTTTGGCTATCCCGAGGTGCGGCGCGGCTTCGTTCCCGCTATGGTGATGGCGATGCTGCGCCGGGCAGTGGGAGAGAAGGTCGCGTTCGACCTCGTAGGTACGGGACATCTACTTTCGGCCGATGAAGCCCAGCGGGTAGGACTAGCGTCTCGAGTGTTTCCCGCGGCAACATTCGAGCAGGAGACCGCCGAACTCCTCCGGCAGATAGCGGGTTTCAGTTCTTCGGCCCTGGCGTTCATCAAACAGCAGTTGTACGAGATAGACGGACGTAGCTTCGACGAAGCGATCACCCTAGGCGCCAAGGTGAATGCTGTAGCTCGCGGAACGCCTGACTTCAGGGCTGCCGTCGCGGCGTTCTTGAAGAAGTAGCGTCGACTGGAGGCTGTGGGTGGTAAAGCGGACAATCCAGCTCGTGACTCTTGCTCTGGCGGCCGTTGGCCTAGGATGCGGCGACGGCACAGGCCCGAACGAGGGGTCGTTCGCGGCCACGGTGAGCGGCGATCTCGCCCTCTCACTCAGTGGCACTGCCGTGTTCGGCACCGACGAGCAGCAGGCACAGAAGTTCTTCGTCATCATCCTGCTGCGCGGGGAACCAGGGAGCGTCGATCTGGACGCAATCGCGATCACGCGGAATGACACGCTGCCTCCGGGCTCAGGCACCTACGACATCAACCCGGTCGACTGTGACACCTGTGGCGACGAGGATTTCGCCGCAGCATTCGTAACCATCCGTCCGGCAGCTTTCGGCGTCTTCGAATCCCAGAGCGGGTCCTTTGCCATTACGAGTGCCTCTCAGGATCGCCTCGACGGAACGTTCTCCTTCGCCGCCACCCTCAACGAACTGTTCAGTTTCGGGGACATCAACGCAGAGAATATCCAGCTCCAGGGATCGTTCAACGCACGGCGTGACGAGATCCCGAGTATCGGGCAGTAGGAATCCCTTGCTACACCGCACACCGGCCGAGGGCCTGAGCACGCGGTGCCGCTCATCACACTCACCACCCCGCGCCTGATCCTCAGGGCGCCGCGTCTCGCGGACGCCGACGCCATCTACAACGGCTACGCCACCGACCCAGAGGTCGCGCGATTCGTGCTGTGGACACCACACGAATCCATCGAGGAAACCCGGGCCTTCCTCATAGGCTTCTTAGATCACGGTCGCGGTGACACGAGCTATCCCTGGGTTATCACTCGCGCGGCTGATCGCCTCGTGATCGGTGCCATACACCTACGGGTCAACGCACCCAAGGGAGAAGTCGGCTTCAACATCGACCGAGCGGAGTGGGGACGTGGCTACGGGACCGAGGCACTGCGTGCCGTGATCGAATTCGGCCTGGGCCTCGCCGGGGTGCACCGGATTCAAGCCCTGTGCCACGTTGAGAATGCGGCCTCAGCACGAGTGATGGAGAAGGCAGGCATGGTGAAAGAGGGCGTGTTGCGGCGGTTCCTCGTGTTCCCGAACATCAGTGCAGAGCCGCAGGATGTCTTCATCTACGCCCAGACCCGGGAAAGGACGTGATATGATGACCGGTCCTGTCTCCACGGCACCCGCACCCCGCCGTTCTTATCGCGCGATCCTTGCCTCCGCCCTGGGACTGCTGGTCTGGGGTTGCGAAGCCAGCAACGTGGCACAGACAAGTCGCCCCGACTATTCCCAGGGTACGCACGTGGTGCTACTCGGCACGGGGACGCCAAACGCTGAGCCGGACCGCTCGGGTACTGCCGTCGCCATCGTTGTGAACGGGAACGTGTACCTGGTAGATGCCGGGCCCGGCGTGGTGCGCCAAGCAGCGGCAGCGATGTTCCACCTCCCACGCCTGTCCATTGTCTTCATCACCCACCTCCACAGCGATCACACTGTGGGTCTCCCGGACCTCATGTACACCCCCTGGGTGTTGGGACGTGATCGCCCCCTCGAGGTATACGGCCCGCCCGGCATCGGAGCGATGACCGACCACCTCCTCACGGCATACCAGCAAGACGTCCAGGTCCGTACTGCCGGCCTAGAGCCGGCAAACGCCGAGGGGTACAAGGTCGACGCACGCGAGATCGAGCCCGGGGTGGTGTACCAGGACGATCTTGTGCAGGTCACTGCGTTGCCGGTGCAACACGGATCGTGGCCGTATGCCTTCGGCTACCGGTTCGACACCGCGGACCGCTCCATTGTCATCTCGGGCGATGCCGTGCCAAGCGACGCCGTGGTGGCGCACTGCGCGGGCTGTGACGTACTCGTTCACGAAGTGTATTCGCAGACCAGCTTCGAGCGCAGGGCGCCGATCTGGCAGCAGTATCACTCCGGCGCGCACACCTCGACGGTCGAGCTCGCCGAGCTGGCCCGCCGCGCCCAGCCAAAGCTCTTGGTGTTATATCACCAGCTCCTTTGGGGTACGACGCCCGACGAGCTACTGGAGGAGATCCGAGCTCGGTGGAACGGCCAGGTGGTATACGGCAGAGACTTGGACGTCTACTAGACTAACCGTCGATCAGGGCGTACTAGTATTGGGAACGACGAGTCTGCCGGCGCTGGTAGCCGCACGGGAATGGGGGCCTCATGAGCCAGAGCGATCTCAGCCAGCGGGTAAAGCAGGTCAAAGTCGTGCTGGAGGAGTTGGAGCGAGAGGTTACGGGAGAGGGTGTTCCCAGAGAGGTACTGGAAGACTTCAAGATGGCGGTCGACCACATCCGCCTGAGCACGTGGACGATTCTGACGGCTACCCGGACGACTGGCTACAGGACCATCGTCGCGCAATTCCGCCTCAACCGTGTCGCGGAGATGTGCCGACACGTGCGGTTCGACATCCAGTCGGGTCTCATCGGCTCCGACTTCCATGATTTGGAGAGGGTGCACGCATCCCTGGAAGAGACACTCCAGCATGTCGCAGGACTCATCAAGTCGGGGGAGCGGGAGCTGTAGGTAGCAGCGGGTAGCCGGGTCCCTACAGCACGAGCGTTAGGGCAATAACAAGTGCCGCGAGGGGTACTAGTTGCACGATCTCCGGACGCACTCCTGCCCACACATCGCCTACCGTTCGGCAAGCACCCCAATTAGTCGTCTGGTCGATGAAAGGCCGCCTAACGAACCACCGTTTCGAGTGCAGCGGCCAGAGGAGCCCAATACCGTAGTCCTTGGCGCCGAGGGTGGGCCCTGTCGTGAGCACGTCGAGCACGGGGTGGGACACCAGTGCCGCGGACCACGCTAGTGCGATCCCCCAATCGGGGCTGAGCGCAAGCAGCTTCACGGCACCCCAGCCAACCAGCAGCACCACGCCAATCACGACGAGGGAATGTGACGCGTTGCGGTGGAAGCGTGGCCCTCGCAGCCCGATCCAGCCAAGTACCAGATCGAGGTCGGGTAGCCCCGAGGCCACGAACGCACCGAGCCACAGCTCCGGAGAGCGGGGCGCACCGGTCACCCGGGCAACGACTGCTGCCGATGCCAGACCCACCATTGCGTGTCCGATGGGGGATGCCACGATGGCTACAGCTGGTCTCGTCGATGCATGGAGTGCGCGAATCTCACCTGCTGCCAATGGTCCTGATCTCTGTAGGTTGGCGACGGTTTGCGGAACAACAATAGGGTGTGGGTCTGTGCTGGGCCAGGCAGACCCCCAGTGCGCCCGTGGTCGCATGGCCGTACGTCCGACCAGAGATGCGCCATACGTTCTCAAGCATCCCCCCATTGCTTGCCGCCGGACCCGTCGGTGCGTATCTGTACCACGACGGCCTGACTAGAGCCGAGCGATGGTCGTACCGAGCCGCATCTGCACAGCCTGCGATACACCGCTGCCCGAGGGCGCCTCCTACTGTCCTGTCTGTGGCGTCGCCTTGCCTAGCGAGATCAGCGCCGAGGCTGGTGAGGTCCGCAGCGGCCTGACGATCGAAGCCGACGAGGCCGAATACCGTGAGCCTGCAACGAGCACTGGGCGAGTATCGCTGCGCTCCGTCGTTGGTGACGGGCACAGCGTAGCGAGGCAAGCTCAGCGCGGTGTCAATGCACTGCTCTCTACCTTCAAAGTCCGACAGGACTAGTCCATCAGCGCACTTGCGAACCGAGCAGCAGGCTGCATCTTGAGTGCCGATTCGCCGCATGCCAAATCGCGACGGCGATCCTGCTCTCGAAGAGACGCCATCTCTTCTGACGCCCCTCCGACCACGAGACCGCCGTACCGACAGTGGCCCGTGTCTACAAGGGAGGCGCCATGAACAAGCGCATCTGCCTGCCAGCCGTCCTGCTCGTTCTTCCTTTCGCCACCACAGCCGCCCGAGCGCAAGCGCCAACGCTTGAACCCGGTGCCCGGGTGCGGGTAACTGTCCCTCACCTCGGCCTCACGAGACACGCGGCAACGTTTGAGACGTTACGTGGTGACACGCTCGTGGTCGTTGCCGATTCGGTCATCTACTGCACCCTGGCCTCCGTGACGCGGCTCGACGCGCACCAAGGGCGGCGGGGACACCCGGCGCAGGGTGCTCTCATCGGGCTTGCTGTTGGGGCCGTCGCAGGTGGGGTGACCGGAGCTGTCGGGTGCGGGACGAGTTGGTGGTGCACCACACAGAAGGGGGTGTCGCTGGGGGCCGTGATCGGGGGTCTTACGGGAGCGCTGCTCGGAACGGGCATCGGTGCACTGATCAAGACTGACCGCTGGGAGCAAGTGCCCCTCGACCGGCTACGCGTGAGCGTGCTGCCGCAACGCGATGGGAGGTCCGTGTTCGCAGTGTCGATCGCGTTCTAGATGAGGTGCAGTGACTAGGGAGAATCGTTACTCGTAGCCGTCGAACCGCCGATGGCCTCGACGGCCCATGGAACCACAACAAGGGCGTGGTACGCCAGGTTCTCGCTGCAATCGGTGCAAGGGATCTAGCGAAGATAGATGAACTAGTGAGCCCTGAGGTGGTGCTCCACGTCGCTGGGATCCCTGACAGGAGGCACTTATGAGTGTGCGAGGCATTTCGCTCGCGCTGCTGGCGCTCGCACCCGCGAGCGCGGCCTGTCAGCCGCCCGCGCAGGAGACGGCTGGCCTGTCCGACGAGGACGTGGCAGCGATCAGGCATGCCAACGAGAGCTGGATTCAGGCTTTTCGGGCTGACGACGATGCTGCGCTAGCGGCGCTATACAGCAACGCCGCTGTGATCATGCCGCCCAACGAGTCCGTGATTGAGGGCCGGGCTGCTGTTCTGGCATACCACGAAGCCGACCGCGTGACCGTCACGGAATACTCTGAGTCAATCGTCGAGATCGATGGGCGCGACGGGCTCGCCTTCATTCGAGGCACATCCTCAATGGTGGGGAGAGCCGAAGACGGCGAACCGGTCACCGAGAGCGGCAAGTACCTGGTGATCCTGCGTAAGCAAGCGGACGGCTCGTGGCTCATTACCCATGAGATCTGGAACTCCGACCAGCCGCTGACTGAGCAGGGTACCGAGACCGAGACGTAGGGAGCCACGTGGTGCCAATCGCGCGATGCGATCGTCGGGAGGTCGGCGTGAATAGGCGCAACATCCTGCGTTTGAAGCCAACACTTGCCTTATTGGATTCGTCAGGGGGAGTCGGATGGGCGAGTTCGTTTGCCAACACTGCTTTCTACGTGCGTCCCGGCCACGCCGCCATCCGGTACGCCCGAAGGCGGATGGTAGGGAGCGGAGGGCGATGGAGAGCGATGGAGCTGTGGCAACGTTTCGCCCACTCCACGTGACGATTAGATGATGCCATACTGGGCGAATACCCGATCGTGTGTTGGCTCATCTACAGCGACACATGCCCTCATACGACTCTCCCAAGGCGTGGCAAGCGGGCTGCATCACCTCGTATCCCCCTCCAAACCCCACCCTGGGGGACGCCCGAGCTACGCTACAGGAAATCTGGAACTACCCTGACTTCCGCCACCACCAGCGCCGAGCAGTCCTCGCCGCGCTCCGCGGCCGAGATTGTCTCGCGGTCCTGCCCACCGGGGGAGGGAAGTCATTGTGCTATCAGGTCCCTGGGCTGATCCTGCCGGACCTGACCGTGATCGTCTCGCCACTCATTTCCCTCATGCAGGACCAGGTGGCGGCTCTTCGCGCCCGGAACCTGCCGGCTGCCTATCTCAGCAGCACCCAGAAACCAGCAGTCCAATCCGCCGTGTGGGAGGCTGTGCGCGGAGGGCGTGTCAAGCTCCTGTACGTGGCGCCCGAGCGAATGGCCCAACTCGTGGCACAGCGCTCGCGGCTCCGGGTCGCGCTCCTCGCCATTGACGAGGCCCACTGTATCAGCGAGTGGGGACACGACTTCCGACCCCATTACCGGGCGTTGGGCAAACACCGGGTCGCGCTTGGGCGACCACCCACGATTGCCGTCACCGCCACTGCGACACCCGCGACCCGAGGTGACATCGTGCGAGTGCTCGGGCTTCGTCGGCCAGTGACTATCGTGCAGTCCTTCGACCGGCCCAACCTGTTTTTCGCGGTACGCCAGTTCCGGAGCGAGGCCGAACGCCTCCGCGTCCTGGGGAATCTGTTGCGATCTCACGACGGCACCGCGGTAGTCTATGTGCCCACCCGGGATCGCACGGACGGCGTGGCCACCGCGCTGCGTCGCTGGGGCTTTGCCGCGCTGCCGTATCACGCCGGGCTTCCCGGCGCCGCGCGCCGTGGACTGCTCTCACGTTTCCTGGATGGACGAGTCCGGGTGATGGTGGCGACCAATGCCTTCGGCATGGGGATCGACAAGGCCGATGTCCGGCTCGTGGCCCACCTGGGCATCCCTCCCCGACCGGAGGCGTACTTCCAGGAAGCGGGACGAGCCGGTCGGGACGGGCATCCAGCCCGGTGCGAGCTGCTGTGGACGAGCCAGGACCTGCAATTGGCCGGATGCCTTGCCTCACCTCCGACGGGCGCCGTGGGCAGGATCTCAGCGGTGCACCGCAAGGCGCGCCGGCAAGGTCTGGAGACGATGCGCCGATACATCGCCACTCGTGGGTGCCGGCGACGCGTGCTGCTCAGCTACCTGGGTGAACGGCTGAGGCGCTGCGCAGGATGCGACCGTTGCCAGCCCTGATCCACCCGACCACTGTCGTCATCAGCGTCCTTCCCAAGGCGCGCCACAAGCACACTCAGAGCAACTGAAGGAACCTCGCGATGCAGATTGACGCAGCTCGCAGACTATGTGAGGCAGAGAGGGGCCCGCCGGGGTAGAGAGAGCCCGCGTCCGAGCCAGGGGGCGGTCCCGGGCCCTGGTGAGCCGCGTGCGCCTATCTGCCCCTTGAGCCGCAGTGAGTGTCCCAAAATGCGAACATGCGTTCCCAAATACGGTCTATCCTGAGGCTGTGGGCACCAGGCGTGAGAAGTTAAGTTATTGATGGAGAGCGACTTACTGATATGTCGCCCGGTGGCATGGATCTTTCTACTATAGATAGGTGAAAATAACACTGCGGCCTGCTGAGCACCTTGCCGCCAGGCAAGTATCTCGTTGGAGGGGACGAGCGGGACCACGCAAGCCCGGGCTCAGCAAGCCGCAGCGTCATTGTCCGACGGTGCGGACGACCCCAATATGAACCTCCCCTGCCTCACTCGGCAAGACCTCGGGTCGATTTTCGCCCCCTGGCTCATCCTCTGGCTCCTGCCCAGCGGCGCAACTCCCGTCCTGGCCCAGCGGCCAGCCGTTACCCTCGAACGCTACGAGCGCTGGACCCTGTACTCGGAATTCGACGGTGTGCGGGCCACGAAGTCCGCGCTCCTTATTGTCTATGTAAAGAACAACACCCATCGATTGGTGAAGCGGTGGCAGGCAATCCTCGTGGCCCGTGATTCGACGGGCCACGAGATGTTCCGGGTTGCCGTCGAGAAAGACTCGGCGGATCTCGAGCCCCAGGAAACCGCGCGGGTCGAGCTGCAATTCGAGAATCGACCTGAAGTGCCAGGCGAGCCATACGACCATCTCCTTGGCAACGACACTACCAACATCCACCTGTCGTTTGATGCCGTGCGGATCCCGCAGGTGGGCGTGGTGCGCTACCTCCGCGCCGGCGCTCCCATGTGCTTTACGGTCGAAGCGTACCGAGCGGTCGAGTCGGAGCGCTACGCTGGAAAGGCCACGGCGGTGTGGCGGGCCGCGAGCGAGTCAGCCGGTTGCCAGTGGAGCGAGCGGGAGATGGCCGTCGAGCTCATACGTGCCGAGGGGTCTCGCGGCGCCTTGGCGCGACCGAAGCGCATGTCCCAGACCGTGTGGGTGTTCACCGACGACCTGGTCGCCCGGTAGCACACCAGCTTTCGCCGGCCTCTCCACCGATCTAACTTCCTGTTACGACTCTTCCGCGGGGGAAGCAGTGACCCGTTGGTGTCATGCGTTTGCCGCGGCGTGCTGCGTCCTGCAGCCCGCTGTGCTGTGGAGCCAACAGCCGACCGTTTTTCGCATTCCTGTCACGGGCGCCGTTGAGCTCGGCTTAGCTCCGTACATCAGCCGCACCCTGCGTGAGGCGGAGGAGGCCGGTGCGAAGGCTGCCATCCTCGATGTGAACACGTTGGGGGGGCGGGTCGATGCCGCCCTCGACATCGTGGATGCCATCAGCCGAGCGCAGGTCCCGGTCTACGCCCTGGTCAATCCCCGAGCGATTTCCGCCGGCGCGCTGATCTCCGTCGCCACCGACTCGGTCTTCATGGTGCTGGACGCCCTCATCGGCGCATCCACCGTCGTGGGCGGCCAGGGCGAGAAGATGTCCGAGAAGGCCCAAAGCATGATGCGTGCGCAGTACCGGGCTCTCGCGGAGCGGCGCGGCATCGATCCGCGCATCGGTGAGGCGATGGTGGATGAAACGATTGCGATCGAAGGCGTGATCGAGGAGGGAAGACTCCTCACGCTCACGGCTGACGAAGCCACTCGGGTGGGATATGGGATCAAGGTTGAGGGATTCGACGACCTGCTGGATCGACTTGGGTTGACCGGTGCGGACGTCGTCACGCCAGGCATCAACTGGGCCGAGCAGCTAGTCCGCTTCCTGTCGCATCCCATCGTGTCGCCCCTCCTGCTCTCCATCGGCGTCCTCGGCCTCATCATCGAGATCAAGACCCCCTCGTTCGGTATCGCAGGAGCCGTCGGCCTCCTGTCCTTGGGGGCGTTTTTCGGAAGCCACCTGATCATTGGGCTCGCCGGTCTGGAAGAGATCATCCTCCTCGCGGTCGGGCTGGTGGCCCTTGCAATCGAGGTGTTCGTCGTACCTGGTTTCGGGATTGCGGGCATGATTTCCATACTGTGTATCGGCTCGGCGATTTTCCTGGCGCTGATTGGTAGCCTCCCCACCTGGGGCGATATCGCTCGGGCCAGCGGCATTCTCTTCGCGGCGGCGATAATCGTCGTGGCAGCGATCTATGTCCTCGTGCGCCAGCTTCCCAGCGGCCGTGGCACACGGGGTATCTTCCTCAAGGCGGCTACGGCGAAAGACGAAGGGTACATTGCCGGTGCGACCCGGGATGACTTGATCGGTCTCGAGGGGGTAGCGCTGACCGACCTGCGGCCGGCGGGCACCGTCCAAGTGGGGGAGGAGCGCCTGGACGTCGTCTCGGACATCGGGTACGTGGCGAAGGGAGCGCGTGTCAGGATCATTCGCTCGGAGAGCTACCGGCACGTCGTCGAGCCAATCGACGAAGGGTCCGGTGCGTAACAAGGAAGTGAGGAATTCTCGATGAACGAACTCGCTCAAACCGGCCTGGTCTTGTTGGCCTTCGTCGCAGTCGTCGCGGTTGCAGCCTTGCTGTACTACGTCCCGGTGCGGCTGTGGCTCGAGGCGTGGTTCTCTGGCGTGCGGATCGCGCTCACCACGCTGGTGGGTATGCGGCTGCGCAAGGTGAGTCCGCCCGCGGTCGTGCGTCCGCTCATCGCCGCGACAAAGGCTGGTCTCGACCTGCTGATCAACGAGCTCGAGGCGCACTACCTGGCGGGTGGCAGCGTAGATCGCGTGGTTCGTGCGTTGATCTCGGCCGACAAGGCGGGGATCGATCTCCCGTTCCAGCAGGCGGCGGCCATCGACCTGGCCGGCCGCGACGTGCACGAGGCGGTGCAGGTCTCGGTGAACCCCAAGGTGATTCAGACGCCGAAGGTCGCAGCCATGGCGAAGGACGGCATCCAGCTGATTGCCATGTCTCGTGTCACCGTCCGGGCGAACATCATGCGCCTGGTGGGTGGTGCCGGCGAAGAGACCATTCTCGCCCGAGTGGGTGAGGGCATCGTCTCCACTATTGGCTCATCGCAGTCTCACAAGGCAGTGCTGGAGAACCCAGACAATATCTCGAAGACCGTGCTGGCGAAGGGCCTGGACAGCGGCACGGCGTTCGAGATTCTATCCATCGATATCGCCGACGTGGATGTGGGCAAGAACATCGGTGCCGAGCTCCAGACCGACCAGGCTGAAGCCGACAAGCGCATCGCCCAGGCGAAGGCAGAAGAGCGGCGGGCAATGGCCGTGGCTTCGGAGCAGGAGATGAAGGCGCGAACCCAGGAGATGCGAGCACGGGTGGTCGAGGCCGAGGCGCAGGTGCCGCTGGCCATGGCCGAAGCGTTCCGCGCCGGCAACCTCGGCATCATGGACTACGTGCGCTACCGCAACATAGAGAGCGATACCGAGATGCGCCGCAGCATCGCCAAGGGTGAGGAACCGCAGGTGAGCTGACACGTGGGTGACTTCTTCGAGCTCCTGATCTTCCTCGCCGTGGTGGTCCTCAGCTTGCTGGCCGGCAGCAGGAAGAAGAAACGCCCGTCGCGGCCGCCCCAGCAGCGGCCGCGGCGCCCGGCTGCCCGGCCAGCGGTTCCGCCTCAACCGCGCCCGGCACCGTCCCCACCCGCCCGGGCTCAAGCGCACGCATCGCGGGCACCCAAGCCTCAGCGAGGAGGCGTAGCGGAGGAACTCTTCGATCTCCTGACCGGGCGAGTTCCGATGCCGCCCAAGGCGGTGCTTCCCACACCGGAGCCGCCTGAAGCCAAGGAGCCGGCTTCTCTAGAACGCATCGAGGAGGAAGCCACCTCGTTGGAGACCCTGGAGCCAGCAGGTCGCGAGAGCCATCGGCGCTTCCACGAGCGATACGTCGACAAGCCACCGCCTCCTCCCTCGCAACCAGTGCGACCCGTGCCGCGCTGGCGCCGCATCACGCCGAACACGGCGAGGGAGGCCGTGATCTGGCGCACGATCTTCTCGCCGCCCAAGGGGTTGGACCTCTAGGCGCCACTCCGGTCACTAGTCCATTCACAATCCGTCCACGCACTCCACCTGGGTATATTCCCTCTATGTATGACATTCCCTATCTCACCGAAGAACACCATCAGGTTCGCGAGATCGTTCGCGATTTCGCCGAGCGAGAGGTCCGTCCCATCGCTCGGGACCACGATCTGGAGGCCAAGTTTCCCTGGGAGAACGTGAAGAAGATGGGGGAGCTTGGGTTCATGGGTGCGCCATGGCCGGCACGCTTGGGCGGCGCGGAGATGGACTACCTCTCGTACATCATCGTGGTCGAAGAGCTGGCCAAGGTTGATGCCAGTCACGCGATTACCGTCTCGGCCCACACGACACTGGGGACATCGCCCATCATGGAGTTCGGTAGCGAGGAGCAGCAGAAGCGCTACGTCCCGTTGCTGGCGAGCGGACAGGTGCTGGGCGGCTTCGGGCTCACCGAGGCGGACGCGGGATCAGACGCCGGCGGCACCAAGACCGTCGCCGTGGAGAAGGGGGATCACTACGTCATCAACGGCGCCAAGATCTTCATCACCCACGCGGGCGTCGGGGAGATCTTCGTCATCACGGCCCGGACCGATCCGAAAGCCAAGCAGCGCAACCGCGGCATCACGTCCTTCATCGTCACCAAGGATACGGTGGACCTGGAGGCGTGCCAGCAGCTTGGAGTCGGTCACGTGCCGGACCTACCGAAAACGCCGGGGGTCCGAGCTGGCAAGAAGGAAGACAAGCTGGGCTGGCGGGCGTCGGACACGCGAGAACTGATCCTCGAGGACGCCGAAGTGCCCAAAGAGAACAGGTTGGGCGAGCTAGGAAAGGGCTTCGTCAACTTCCTCAAGACCCTCGACGACGGGCGCATCGGTGTCGGGGCACTCTCCCTCGGTCTGGCGGAGGGTGCCCTGAACGAGTGCCTCAGCTACACGGCGGAGCGAAAGCAGTTCGGCCGGTACATCGCGTCGTTCCAAGGTGTGCATTTCGCCCTGGCAGACATCGCAACGGAGATCGAGGCGGCGCGGCACCTCGTCTACTACGCCGCTTGGCTACGGCAACACGACAAGCCCTACAAGACCGAAGCCGCGATGGCGAAGCTGTTCGCCTCCGAGGTGGCCATGCGTGCGACCACCAAGGCAGTGCAGCTCCACGGCGGCTACGGCTACACCACCGACTACCCGGTGGAACGGATGATCCGGGATGCCAAAGTCGGGGAGATCGGAGAAGGTACCAGCGAGATCCAGCGGATCGTGATTGCCCGGGCGCTACTTGGCGATCTGGTGAATGTGACGGGAGACTGAACTCGGCGGCTGACCCATGGTCGCGCTCAGGACCCTCATCTTCACAGTGGTGGTACCAGGCACGGTGACGGTGCTCGTGCCGTACGCGCTGTTGTCGGTGGGCTCAGCTGACTCCTCTACAACCCTCGGCATCCTTCGGTATGCTGGACTCCTCCCCATCGCATCGGGTGCATCGCTGTACCTCTGGTGTGCCTGGCAGTTCATGTCCACGGGGAAGGGCACACCGGCACCCATCGATCCGCCAAAAGGGCTCGTGGCAGCCGGGCCCTATGGGTTGGTGCGGAACCCGATGTATCTAGCGGTGGTATCGGCGCTCGCGGGTGAAGCACTGCTGTTCGAGTCCTTCCTCCTGCTGGGATACGCGGCAGGGGTATTCGCCGCGTTCTTCCTCTTCGTGGTCTTCTACGAGGAGCCCGCCCTGCGGCGAAAGTTCGGGGAGTCATACGAGCGGTACCGCCGTCGGGTGCCGCGGTGGATCCCCCGGGGTCCTTCCGGACGCTGCCACCGCCGCGGATGACTCCACGGGCGCGGATGATTTCTCTGAACGCGGATCGGTCTTTGGACGCGTTGTAGGGGCGAAGCATGCTACGCCCCTACTTCTTGGCCAAGACTGATCCGCGCTCGCTTGTCAATCAATCCGCGGCAGACCCAGGAGATGTCGATTCCCCAACCGCACGTTCACTAACCCGGCCTCACGGGCTGCTGCCTCGGCGTCTCGCGCGTGTCGGCCAGACGTGCACGGCAGGTCCGACATGTAAAAGTGAGGGGCAAACGCCAGCAGTGCGTAGGGGATCTCCGGGCTGATTGAGGCAATAAACCCTGCTATCTTGCGGACCTGCTCGGCATCCACGTAGCCCGGCACGAGGAGCGTGCTGGCAACCACGAGCGGCAGTGCCGGACGTTCTACAGAACGCCGCGCGGCCCGGGCGAAGTTCTCGAGGGTCCGCCGGTTGGACACTCCGCTCAGCGCTAGGTGCAGCTCTTCGTCGAAGGTCTTGAGATCGAACTTGATGCAGCCCCCCGTCTCAAGGGAGTACTCCACGGCTCGGTCGAGGAGCTTTTGGTGCATCATGCCCGTGGTTTCCCAGCACACCCTGACTCCCTTCTGCGCCAGTCGCTTGGACGCGGCGAGGGCATGCGGCATCTGGGAGGCGGGATCGCCGCCGAAATAGCAGACACAGAAGGTCCGGGCGTTGGCTACCGACGCCAGCTCCTCCGCGCTCGTACCGGCATGGTCCTGCGGCGCGGTCTCGCGGAAATGCCAGTTTTGGCAGAACAGGCAGTTGGCGGTGCAGCTCTGGTAGAATACCGCGAGGTTGTGACAGCCCGGGTGCCTGTGGCCCTCGCAGACCCAGTCCGCCACGCAGTTCGTTGGCAGCGGATCGCGGTACCAGCTGAGGAGCCCCCGCGCGGGCGTGCCCGCCAGATGCAACAGCCTGCCGCCCCGCACCACCCGTAAGCCACAAAAGCCGCGCCCGCCTTCGCCGATGACGCAGGCGTTGGCGCACAGGGTACACTGGATGCCCTCAGGGTGGCGTGGCGCCTTCCTCGGGAGGTCAAAGACAGCGCGCGACTCCGCATGCACCGCCTCGACGCGCGGGCGAGCCGCGGGGAAGTCGCTGCGCAGGCAGGCGGCGCAAATGCCGATCGCCTTCGACTTGTGTTGAGAGGGACGATGGCACAGCAGGCAAGCTTCGCCGGCGTGGGCGCTCATTGCCTTTCTAAGGGCTCCGCGTCTCCCAACGCGCATGCGCCCCAAGTCTCCGTGCGGCAGTGAGCAAACCGCCTAGTCATCTCACTAGCCGCTTGAAGTAGAAGTGCACCGACGGTGGGGTGGCGAACACGCCGACCAGCTCCCACCCGTGGGCACCGAGGGTGTTCAGTTCCTCCACGTCCGGCGCTCTCTCCGTTTCCAGATTGCGCACCAGATGCTGGTATTCCCAGGCAGGGTCCTCGGTCACGTAGACCATCGGCGGCTGGACGTCGACGGACGGTGGCTGGTGAGGTGTTTCCATTGCTCTATTCATTCGCTGGCCTCCGTGCCGCAGCGCCGTCCGCGCGCTGCGTTCGCTCTCACTGGGCTGTTACGTCCTGCGTGCTGGGTTCTAAGGCCACGCAAGCTCACCCCTAAGAACTCTATCACCCAGGGTCCAGACGCGGACACCCCGAGCCAGCGGCGCCCTCCGACGCGTGCCCCCGCGTCTCAGTCCCGTCAAGCTTCGCCGCAAGATGCGCGACCATGGTCTCTCCCCCTCGTTGACGTAACCCACAACACTGTCTATAGTTACAGCACCATGTTACGACACTCCTTGAGATCCACCGGGGCCTCGGGGCCCGACTGCCGCGGGCCGGCCCCCTATCAGACTCACGGCCCAGGGCCCCATCCGGCCTCCGGCGAGATCTCTGGGGAGCATACGGCATACCGGTTCTCGGCTGCGGCCGGACGCACCCTCGCGCCCGGGCTCGCATTCGAGAACCAGGGATTGAGCCAGTTGGCAGACTCGACAGGGGCGGCGCCAGGGCCACCAAGGGCCCTGGGATCGCCAATCCACATTCAGCGGGTCGCCGCGACCACCGGGGTAGGAGGGTGTCCCCTACCTGCGGCACGCGTCGCAGGCGCCAGGACAGTAAGCATTGAAGCGGGAGATACTCATCAACGCCAGCCCGCGCGAAACGCGCGTGGCCATACTGGAGGACGACCGTCTCGTCGAACTATTGCATGACCGCCCGGGAATCCGGCGGACCGTAGGGAACATCTATCTCGGCAAGGTGGAAGCCGTCTTGCCGGGAATGCAGGCGGCGTTCGTAGACGTAGGAACTGGGAAAAGCGCCTTCCTTCACGCCTCGGACCTCGTTGAGCCCGACGACGAGACCGAGGACGATGACAACGGCAGGCCGAGCCGCGCCACCCGCGGCCTCCCTAACATCCAGGATCACGTGAAACGCGGGGAGTCGCTCCTGGTGCAGGTCACCAAGGAGCCCATCGGCACGAAGGGAGCTCGGGTCACGCGGCAGATCTCCATCGCCGGCCGCTTCCTGGTGTACATGCCGTTCGCCTCCAAGATCGGTGTGAGCCGCAAGATCGAATCCCGAGAGGAACGTGCCCGGCTCCGGGAGATGTTGGCGAAGCTCCTTCCCAAGAACGCCGGCGGCGCAATCGTCCGGACCGTGGCCAAGGACCTCAGCGGGACGCAGGTGAGGCGGGAACTCAGGTCCCTGCGGACCCTCTGGAAGAAGATCCAACGCAAGGCCCACTTCGTGCGACTCAGGGCCCCGACGGTAGTGCATCAGGAGGCGTCACTCGCCAGCGGCATCATCCGCGACCTCTTGAGCGACAAGGTGGACCGGGTGCGGGTGGACTCCAAGGAGGTCTACGGAGAGATCCGACAGTATCTGCGAGACGTTGAACCGGAGCTGGTCGATCGCGTCAGCCTCTACCGACAGCCCACGCCGCTGTTCGACAAGTTCGACATCGAGACGGAGATCCGCGAGCTGTTCGACCGGCGGGTCGACTTGCCCACAGGCGGATACCTGGTCATCGAACCCACCGAGGCGCTGGTCTCAATCGACGTGAATACGGGTCGGTACACCGGGAAGAAGGACCCGGAAACGACGATCCTGCGGACCAACCTCGAGGCGGCGCGAGAGATTGCCCGGCAGATCCGGCTGCGAGATCTGGGCGGAATCATCGTGATCGACTTCATCGACATGGATTCGCAGGCCAACCGGGACAAGGTGCTGCACGAACTTCGCACCCACCTCGGTCGCGACCGCGCCCGCACACGAGCGTTCCAGGTCTCTGAGCTCGGGCTCGTGGAAATGACCCGCCAGCGAGTGCGACCGTCCCTGTGGGACAGCATGGCCACGGACTGTCCCTCCTGTGGTGGGACCAGCCGTGTGTTCAGACCGGAAGTGGTCGTCCGCCGACTGGAGCGGTCACTCAAACGGGTCGCCCACGAGAAGAAGGAGCAGCGGATGACCGTCCGCCTGCATCCCGAAGTAGCTCTTTACCTCATGGAGGAAGAACCGAACTTCCTCAAGGAGATCAGCCGCAGCACCGGGATCGACCTGGAGCTCCGGGACGATCCTATTACCCGGATCGACGAGTTCCGCCTGGTCGCGCAGCCGGCGGGGAGAGATGTGACGCAGCGGTATGCGGTCGCTTAACTGCTGTGTGCTGTAGACTGTGGGCTGTGCGCGGCAGGCTGCGCTGTATGTGCGGTGCGCTGTGAGCGGTGGGCTGGTGTGGACGTCTGTCTGTCAGACTCCGAACGATTTCAACGAACATCGTGGATGCGCGACGCCAGTGGAATTCGCTCCGGGTGTACCATGCTGGCGTCCGGCCCCGCTCACCGCGCACGGCGTACAGCGCACACTAGCTAGTCCTTGGACCGCTGGCTCGGGGCAAGGGACAGATACAGCTTCCAGGCATAGAACGCTGCCCTGCCACGCAGCTGGTCGAGTTCCCGCCAGCTCTGGGCCGGCAGGAACTCGAGGTCCACTGCGAGGTGAAGCAGGTAGGCCATCTCGGCGAGGTATCCCAGCGCAACGTCCACCCACTTGCGAAACACGCCACGGTTCCGGCTCGCCGAGCCGCGGGCGATCTTGGCGGGCGCGAGGATCGCAGCACGACGCAAGTACACCTTGAGGTTGTCCCCGTCTTCCACCGGCAGTGCATCAGTAGCCCGGTAAGTGGCCAGGACCAGCTGATGACAGGCCTTCCATGCGTCCAGCCGCTCAAATGGCATCATACGGGGTGAACATACCTGGCAACGGCCTGATGCCCGTCACCAAACGGTTGCGGGAAGGCACCGAAGTGTGCGGACCGCTTGGTGTTGGAGCACTGGCCCACGGTAGCCCGCGACACCGGGATCACTAGGGACACGGCCAACAAGAAAGCGCGGCGAGCATCTTCCACGACGCTCGCCGCGTGCGCCCTACCTTCAAGCCACTCCGCTCAGGAGCCCGGCGCTTTCTCCTCAGCGACACAGACCCTCTTCTTCCGCTCCAACATCGCTCTCCGTCCGCCAACGCCGGTCACGATGATGGTGTCCTTCACGACGACAGACTGACCCGCGCAGACAGGCTTCGGAACGCGTTGCTGTCCAGCCAGCTTATGTGCAGTACCGGCGCACCCGACGACTCCAGCGACGACGATCAGTGCGATCGCACCTCTCGTACAATCACGTACCGCCCAACCACACCTGGGATACATCGTTGCTTGCGCCCTCTGAGGCTCAGATTGGCTTGACGGGGAGCCGCCGGAGTGCACCTTTTTCTTAGACCGTCAACTGGGAGCACCATGCTGCAGAGGTGCTGCCCTACCAAGCCCACGAGACATATGCAATCCACTCGTGAGAGCGGCGTTAGGCCCGGCAGCCGCCTGGCGCCAATCGATTAGAGAACGGTTAGCTTGAGGGTCATGCCGCGCTTCCATCTTCGTACGCTTGCCCGGGCTCCAAACCTGACGCTGGCCGAGCAGGAGCAGGCAAAGGAGTGCCTGCGCTTCTCGAAGCAGCTAGCTGTCCTCATCTATCTCGCGTCCCGCCCGCAGGCCCGAGCCACGCGAGAGGAACTGATCGGCCTCTTGTGGGAGGGCTCATCACCGCATGACGCACGCCAGGCACTGCGGCAGGTGGTCTATCAGATCCGGCATGGAACCCACAGGGATCTCCTGATCGGGGACGAGGTGCTGGAGCTGCAGCGGTCCGACGTTGCGTTCGATGTGGACGACTTCCGGGCCCACCTAGCGGCCGGAGAGCTGGTGGAGGCCTCTCGTGTATACGAGGCAGACTTCCTGGCCAACGTCGCGCTGTCTGGAGCCCGCGAGTTCGAGCACTGGGCAGAGGGGATGCGCCAGCAGCTGGCAGCAGAGTGGCGACAGTTGCTCCGCAGCTTGGTGGCACAGGCAGTCGACGCGGGTGAATGGTCGGACGCGGCCCACTATGCGGCGCGCCTCATCGAGCGTGATCCTTATGACGTGGAGCCCCGCATCAAGATGGTGGAGCTCTTGGCGCTGTCTGGGAATCAGGTTCGCGCAAGGGCCGAGGCGGAAGAGGTACGTCGGCTCGCTGGCGAGATCCACGGCGAACGGATTCCCCGCGTGCTGGAAGGGGCCCTCACCCGAGCGCTGGCACCGGCATCCGCACCCGAGCGGCGTCACCCCCGAGGTTTTCCCCGACACCCGGAGCTGGTCGGACGCGCTGCCGAATTCGGTATGGTGGTGGAGCAGTGGAAACACGTGTTGAGCGGGGCAGGGGGTGCCGTGCTCATCTCCGGCGAGGCCGGGATTGGCAAGACTCGACTGGCCCGGGATCTGGAGCGGCGGTTCCAGCGTGATCCCTGCCTGGTTCTTCAGTCAGCGTGCTACGCCATCGAGCAATCAGATCCCTTCGCCCCGTTCCTGGAGATGCTCCGGGAGGCGCACGCCGCCCCAGGGCTGAGCGCGGCCTCACCGTCGTGCCTGGAGGTTGTCGGGGCTTTCATCCCCGAAATCGCCAGCCGTTTCAAGGCCGCCGTGACGCCCCGCTCCGCGCCGATTCCGCGCCAGGCCCTGAGCGCGTCTCTGCTGGACGCCTTCGTGGCAATTGCCGAAGAGCTAGCTTTGGCCCTGGTGGTGGAGGACCTGGATCGGGCTTCGCCAGCCACTATCGAGTTCGTGCACCGGCTGGCCCGAACGGCTCGCACTACGCACCTCCTAGTGGTGGTCACGGCCCGTGACGTGGCAGTGCGGGCGGATACTGGCCGCGCGCTCAGGGAGCTCGCTCGCAGCGGTGCCGTGATGGAGCTGGCGTTGAGTCACCTCGACGCCGCCGACATCATGCACTTTGTCGGGTCGATCGCCAGGCTGCCGGCGGATGAGACGGGGCGAACCCTCGCGGAGCGGGTGCACGAGAAGACCGCCGGCGTTCCCTTGTACGTGCTCGAGCTGCTTAAGGCTCTGTATGACGCGGAAGAGCTTCAGGTCCAGGATGGCACGTGGGTATTCAGCAACTCGCTGCGGGACCCGAATCGGCCACTCCCAGTCCCGGAGTCGACGGAGGCGATCCTCGAGAAGCGTCTGGAGATCCTGGGGGACACGCCGCTGCAGGTCTTTGCTGCTCTCGCGGTCTGGGAACGGGAGGCGACGGTACAGGACCTGGTCCACCTCACCGGGTTCGGGCAGGACGTGGTGACCGACGCCCTCGATGCCTTGAAACGCCGGCGACTCGTGGGGCTGGCCGATGGGTTGCCTAGAGTACTGCATGACGAGCTTGCCATGGTGACCCTACGCATGGTGGCTCCAGCCTTGGTCCGCCGGTTCCACACCAGGTCGGCCGAGCTGGCAGAGCAGGCCGCCGCACTGGGTCGGCCGTCGGAATGGTCTGTGGCAGCGCACCACGCCGCCGCGGCCGGGGATGCCGAACGCGCCGCCCTGAACGCGGGTCGGGCGGCAGTCAGCATCGAGGAGACCTCTGGGCCGGAGTCAGCCGCCGAGACCCTCCGCACCCTTCTCCAGGCCATCCCGGAGCAAGTGCGCAAGGACCTGGAGGCGACGTTCAAGGAGGCGCTCGGGGAGGGGAAGACGGGGAGTACGAGTGGGTGATTCGGTGCCTTGACCCAAGTTGCTGGCCTGGGTACAGTTACCGCCTATGCCGTACGCGATCTTCAAGGCCGCCGGACAGCAGTTCCGAGCAGAGAAGGGGGCAGTGCTGCAGGTGCCCAAGATTGAGGGGGAACCGGGCGCCAAGGTCACCTTCGACCAGGTATTGCTGTCCAGCGACGGGAAGAGGGTGAAGGCCGGTCAGCCCACCGTGAAGGGAGCGAAGGTCGTGGCTCAGATCGTGCGTCATGGGCGGGACGACAAGATCGTGGTGTTCAAGTTCAAGCGGCGCAAGGACTATCGCCGCAAGACCGGGCACCGACAGCCGTTCACGGAAATAAAGATCACGGATGTGAAGCTGAGATCGTGAGACATGGCACATAAGAAAGGCGTCGGCTCCAGCCGCAACGGCCGCGACTCGCAACCCAAGTACCTGGGCGTCAAGCGCTACGGCGGACAACACGTGCGGGCGGGTAACATTCTGGTCCGGCAGCGCGGGACCAAGTTCCACCCCGGCAGGAACGTGCGGCGCGCCGGTGACGATACGCTGTTTGCCTTGATCGACGGCGTCGTCAGATTCGAGCACAAGAACAAGAGGAGCTTGAAGGTGAGCGTGTACCCGCTGGAGGCCGTCGCGTCGTAAGCGGGTGGCAAGACACCAGCATGCAGCAAGCGGCGGCGGGCTGAGCCCGCCGCCGCTTCGTGTTTTGCGCAGGGGGACGCACCAGTTTGTCGCTGCACGGCGGCGCAGCCCCCCCAATTGCCGCCTACCTCACGGGCGCAGGCGTCTTTCCGGTTTTCGGCTCCTACCGATGATTGACACTCGGCCCGAGGCGGCCGCCGCAGGGGGTGGCTGTCCGGAGACGAGTACCGGGAGGGAGCTCATCGTGAAGGTCCCGTCCCCAAGCTGGCCGTCCCCGTTCCTACCCCAGCAGTAGACGAGCCCGTCGTTGGTCAGGGCGCAGGAATGTGCGAAGCCGGCGGCTACCCACTGATAGAGGCGCCGTCCGCTAATCGTATCCGGCACCACACGTTCGGTCGCCAAACCGTCGCCCAACTGACCGTCACTGCCCTCACCCCAGCAATAGATCCACCCGTAGGCCGTGGAGTCAGGTCCCAGGAACAACTGTGGGACCGCGCATGTATGTCTTCTCCCCCCACTCACAGTTAGGAATCGCGGCGTCGCTATGGAGACCTGGTCGCGTGCGGTGTGAGCGCTACTGTCGGGTGTGCCGCTCCCCAGTTGTCCGTCGGTGTTCTGTCCCCAGCACTCGGCTGGCGCATCAACCACCGAAGCGCACGAATGAAGACCACCCGCGCTCGCCTGCCGATAGCCTAAGGCCAGGAACACGGGCACCGTGCTCTGCGTGGTTGTGCCATCGCCCAATTGCCCCCAGCCGTTGCCGCCCCACGTGTAGAGCGCGCCGTTGGTCCGCACGCCACAGCTATGCCGGTCCCCGGCGCTCACCGACGCGAAGGGCAGCGCTTGCTCGATGGCGATGGGGGCCGTGCTGCATGTCACGCCAGTGCAGGTTTCGCTCGCCAGCGTGGTGCCCAACTTGCCGCTGACATTCGAGCCCCAGCAGTACGCCTGCCCTCCGGACGCCACTGCGCAGGTGTGGAACCTGCCGGCGTTCACAGATGTGAATGTCAGGGCACCGGATACCGCGACCGGTGTAGCGGCGTCAGTAATCGTCGAGTTGCCCAGTTGACCGTTCGCGTTCCGCCCCCAGCAATACACATCTTCAGCGATGGTGACCCCGCAGGTGTGCAAGTGACCGGCACTGACTGTCTTGAACGTGTGGCTCCCCGACACCAGCACTGGCAAGGGCTCGTCGATGCCAACCGTGCCGTTCCCGAGCTGCCCATAGTCGTTGGACCCCCAGCAATACGCAGCGCCACCGGATTTCACCCCGCAGGTATGCGCGGTGCCGGCGCTGACCATCACGAAGCGCGGGCTCTCCACGATCGTGAGTTTGGCCATCTCTGCCACTGTTCCCGTGGTGTCGAATAGGTTCAGCTGGACCCGCCAGACGGTGTCGGCGGGTATCGCGAAGGTGCTAACCTCCGGGTTGACGGTCGAAGCGTTCAGTTCCGGATTGCCGGCCAGGCGCGTGGAACTCCCGTCCCACCACCAGATGTCGAGATCGACGCCCGTCTGGGTTTCCAGGCTCAGGGTTGCCGCCAACGGGATCTGTGGAGCGAAGGTCAGGTAGTGATCCCGGCTCGTGTCCGACAGGCTGATGAAGAACTCCATGGGGAAGGGCCCGCCGGCAACATCCGGCGCCGACGCCGGATCCGCGTTCCGGGTGAACGACGACGTTATGTCCAGCAAGGCGAACTGGCTTACCAGTGAGGGACCCTGGTCATGGATCCACACCGTGTCCTGGCCAACCGGCAGGTTCGGAACGAGTAGCACTATGGAGTCGAGGGTCTGGTCGACAATCCACGGGTCGGCCCCGCCGATCATGACAAACTCGCCCCCGTTCCAGGGGAGGGTAGCAGCCGGCTTGATAACGAGCGTATCCGCAAACCCGCCACTGGTCGCGCTCACAGTGCCGCCGAACGGCCCGCCACCGGTACACTCGGCACCGGTGTTGGCCGGACCCGTGATGACGTCCACATCCAATTCGTAGTGGCCCACCGAGCCACCTACGCCAAAGACCATCAGGTGGTACCGCCCGTCGTACGGGAGCTCGGTCTCGATGTACGAGTCGAGACCGAACGTGTCGTCGTTCTCGTCGATGAGGGCGGTGCCGGTGGAATCCGTCAGCCAGATCCATGTATCCACGTCCGACATCGGATCCAGCCGTTCCGCCCACGTTTCGGCCAGGACGCTGTCGCCGGTGCAGGCGTCCAACGCGAACCAGTCCTCGTCGCCGGAGGGGTAGATGTTGAGATCCACATACGTGCCAACGACGCTGGTGCCGAACCCGAGGAACGGCGCAGTGCCCGGGTCGTCGCCACTCACAGAGATGTCGGTGACCACGTCCACCATCACCACGTCGCTCCATCGGCCCGCCGCCACCTGCGCGTTCGATGAGCGGGCCCGGATGTAGTAGGTGCCGACGTCGGGCACGTCCACGTCGAAGCTGGGTATGGTGAAGGGGCCGCGAGTGTCGGGGCCGGGAAAGCCCGCATCCGAGTCCCACTGAATCTCGTAGCTGGTTGCGTTGGAAACGTTGGGCCAGTCCACCCGGAACCGAAACGCGGTCGTCGGTGACCCAACGTTGAGCTGGGGACGGAACGTGCTGAAGCTGATGCTGGCGGTCCGATTCTGGCCAGCTGTGACCTCTACGCCGGAGGTCTGGCCGTAGTAGTCGACCTGTCCGCCTACCAGACCTTCGACGATGACGGTGTACGAGCCCGGGGCCAACCCGTCGATCGTCCCCTCCCAATACCCACTCACCAGCGTGAGGTCGATCTGCTTGTTGGTGGGGCCAGTGGCCCGCGCCCGAGCCGCATCCAGCGCCGCGACGCCCAGACGAGGTTGTGACACCGCACCACCCGAGTCCGGCGGGGCGGCAGCGACGTTAGCCTCCATACTATCGGGCTGCTCATCTGGAGCACGGGTGATCCTGCGGCGAGTGCCTGCGGGCGCCGCTCCTTGGAGGGGAGAACCCGCCGTGCCTTGTCGCTCCGACCGCGGGGAGCGCCTACGCTCCGCTTGCCACACGGAGGGGCGAGGCGCGGCACGGCTCTGGCTGGCGTCGGTCACCGGTACCAGACGCAAGACGATGCCTCCCGTCGTGGAAGGCGCCGTGGGGTCGTC
>JABAOH010136189.1_pt2 | contig 57404 bp, 62 predicted proteins | sample 7062181 | NCBI WGS metagenome assembly JABAOH01 (sample SAMN14538630, study PRJNA623070) | marine sediment metagenome | biome: marine biome [ENVO:00000428]; feature: marine pelagic biome [ENVO:01000023]; material: deep marine sediment [ENVO:00002113]; isolation source: pool of 5 deep marine... | reverse complement strand
TTTTGCAAAATCTCCTTCAACTGGGTTAGAAACAACAAAACAAAATATAGAAAACGACTTTGCAAAAAATCAAAGTATTATCTTAAATGAACTTGTTCCACTTTATGAAAAAAGTGGCACAAGTGAAAAGCCAGATATTTGGGTTTTGTCGGGTGCAGCAAACATTACTTCAAAAATTTTAGAGATGGTAGAGTCTTGCAGAAATGAAGTAATGATTGCAATTCCTGAAGCTGGACAAGAACTTGTCAGATTAGCATTACCAAAGCTCAGATTACTTCATGATAAAGGTGTAGAAATTACACTTTTGACTTCAGATAAAATGGATAAAGATGCAATTACTGCAATAAAACGAGTTGCAACTGTAAAAATCAAAAAAGGATTGTTTGGTGGTGGAATAATTTCTGACAAACGGTATGTTGTAATTTTACTAGGTCCAGAAAGAGGAGAGGTAAAATCAAATGAAATAGTAGCTATTTGGGCAGATCATGCTGGATTGGCAGTATTTGCAAGAGAATATTTCGAATATTTATTAAAAGATTCAAAGAAGGTATAGTATGGACGCACTAAACGATGAAACACTATTTGTAGGAACAGCCGAAGCTGAGCACGTTGAGATGTATCTCAAGGCAATCTGGCATATAAAAGAAAGAGGAGGAGAAGTAAAAATTAGCACAATTGCAAAGATGCTAAATGTACGACAACCAAGTGTTGTTCAAATGCTAAAAAAACTAAATGAAAAAAATCTTGTAAATTACAACAAAGCTGGTGTAGTTCTAACTCAAGAAGGAGAAAAAGTAGGTGCAAGTATGATGAGAAACAGTCGTCTTTTAGAAGTTCTAATGGATAGTGCCCTGAAAGTTGAGATTGATGAGGAAATGGTTTGTGGAATAGAACATCATATGAACAAACAGTTTACTGATGCATTATGTACAATGCTAAAGCACCCTAGAAAGTGTCCTCACGATCATGACATTCCAATGGGCGAGTGTTGTTCTTCACAAACTGAAAATTAATTCCAAAATCGTTTAGTTAACCTAAAAGATATATCATCTAGTAAATTAGAAATTTTATGGCATGTTTTTGTGGTTGTGAAACTTATCAAAAAGATGATAATGGATACAAAGTTGCATGTGTAAAATGTGGTCATGGTCCTCAAAATCACGATGATGAATTCAGAGATGCTGCAAGAAAAAATGAATCACAAAGTCAAAAACGAGATGCAGACTTTGGATGATTATTCTCCAATAATTTTTACTAAAACTCTTTTTGGTCTTCGTCCATCAAATTCTCCATAGAAAATTTGTTCCCATGGACCAAAATCTAACTCTCCATTAGTAATTGCAACTACAACTTCTCTTCCCATAACTTGTCGTTTGAGATGAGCATCTGCGTTGTCTTCTCCAGTGTTGTTATGATCATATTGTTCAATTGGTTCATGTGGTGCAAGACCTTCTAACCATTTTTCATAATCATTGTGTAGCCCACTTTCATTATCATTAATGAAAACACTTGCAGTGATATGCATTGCATTGACAAGGCACAATCCTTCTTGGACTTTACTTTTAGTGACTAATTTTCTCACTTCAGGAGTTATGTTAACAAATGCTCTACGAGTCTTGACGTTAAAAGTAAGATATTCTGTTAATGATTTCACGAATGTAAACTGGTATTGTGACATAAAAATTCTAAGCAGGCTCAGAACTCAAGATCCTCATCATCAATCATAGGGATAAGAACATCACTGCCTGCAATGCAGAATTTACCTTGATTCCTTTTGAGTCTTTCAAGAAGCTTGATAAATGGCGAATTTCTCATTCATTCAAAATGGTTACAATTGATGTGGCAGCCTCGTTGGAAAGTTTTAGAAGATTCATCATTTCAAGCACCTGTAAATCATATGCTCCAAGAAGTTACCTTGATGATTACGAAGTGTTTGCTGAACGCGAGGAAAATCTTGGATCAATCTATGTTGAGGCAGCAGACAAAGTCACATTAAAAAAAATTAGAGACATTACTTTTGTAAATGCAAGAGATGTTTTAGGGATTATTTACAATTCTAAAAGTGGAAACACTTCTTTAAAGTGGCGTCAAATTAAAAGAGACAGCGGTAAAGTCATCGGTGAAGCATCTTCAAATTCTTTGACTAATTTGGCAGAATGTGGTGTACTTACTTTGGATTGGGTTGAAAATTATCTAAAGAAAAAAACTGATGATAAAAAATCCGAAGAAGTTACAAACTAAACTCTTTTTTCCTCTTAGTTTTATTCAAAAATTATGATAACAAAGACCATTGATGAAAATTCAATTTCAGTAATTCCAGAAGATTCTGAAGATTTGTTTAATCTGCGCCGAATTGTCAAGCAAGGTGATACTATAGTGGGTGATACTACTAGAGTAATAAAACAAGAAAAAGATTATTCTAGACCCGATAAAGGTGAGCGGATAAAGGTACGAATAGCACTAACTGTTGAAAAAATTTCTTTAGACGATGTCCTTGATAGATTAAGAATTGGTGGAACAATTTCAGAATCAAGCAATGAGTTGGTTCCTCATGGTTCTCATCATTCATTTATTTTAAAAGTAAATGATGGAATTACAATCAAAAAGAAAAGCTGGCAACCTGTTGAAAAAAAATTAATTGAATCAAACAAACAAAGTGGATTTTTGTTAGTAGCAATTGATACTGGCGATTGTGGAATTGCAAGATTGTATGGTACTCATTTACAATTTGTTCCAAACATATATTCTGGTTCTGGAGGTAAAAGGTACAAGACAAATTTCAACATTGAAAAATTTTTCGAACAAGTTCAACAAGCAGTTCTATCTATTATTAAAAATGAAGATTCAATTTTGATTTTTGGTCCAGGTGAAACAAAAAAGAGATTTTCAAATTTTCTTCAAAAACCTCAAAATCAAAAATACAAAATTCAGGTTGTAGAAGGAATAGACTCTGGTGGGGAAGATGGAATTTTCACCTTTACAAAGTCCAAAGCCATGAAAGAGATAATGTCTGAAAGTAAACTTGCCAAAGTTTCCTCAATAATTGATGAAATAATGATTATGGCAAATCAAAAAAGTAGAAAATTTACTATGGGCTTTGATGAAACCTCAAAAGCCAATGAATTTGGAGCAGTAGAGTCTCTAGTTTTTTCAGATAAAATTATTCAACTGTATGATGAGAACAAGATAATTGAATTTCTAAATGATGCTGAAAGCAAGGGTGTCAAAATCTATGGTGTGGACTCTTCAACGGATATTGGGCTTAGAGTAACGGGATTAGGTGGAATTGTTTCTTTGTTGCGATTCCCAATAGAGTCTTAGTTAGTAGAATCTATCAACCAATCAAGGTAGGGCTTGTTAATAGAATCAACATCAATTTCAGCAATTTCAGGCACATCATATGGATGAACAGATTTGATTTTTTCTATGAGGGTCTTCTTGTTTTTTGTTGTAGTTTTGAATAAGGCTAGATATTCTGGAGTGTTTTCTATTTTTCCTTGCCATGCGTAAATTGAAGAAATTTTTGTGATGTTAACGCATGCTGCAAGTTTTGACTTTACCACATCATTTGCAATTTTAGTTATTGATTTTTTGTCTGGAAATGTTGAGACAATTATCGTAGGCTTCATAGTAAACGATAAATGTCGAGGTTTAAAAAATTAACAATAAGTTTGGAACTTGATTTTATTACTGAAAACTCGATTATCTATGTCTTAATGGCTTGGGTTGTAATAGTGGTAAGTGCTAAAGTCCTCAAATTAGAAAGATACGGTGTTGAGATTAAAGCCTACAGTCTTGTTTACAAAAACAAGCAAGTTCAATCTGTTTTAACAAAAATTCTTGGTAGAACAAAAAGAGGAATTAGGGTGTTTGCAGATGTAAGTGTAATTGCAGGCTTTATCATGATGGGTTTTGCTTTTTGGTTTTTGCTAGATAACATTTCCAAGTTTTTTGTGGCTCCAACTGATTTTTCAGAATTAACAGTACTTATTCCTGGTGTAACACTAACCTCATCGGCATCGATTACATATTTTCTATTATCAATTCCAATTGTTTTAGTAGTTCATGAAGGAGCTCATGGAATTGTTGCAGCACTTGAAAAAATCAAAATAAAGACAGGTGGTTTTGCGATCTTTATTGCAATGTTTGCGGGATTTGTTGAACCTGATGAAGAAGAATTCAACAAAGCAAAGAAAATTTCAAAATTACGTGTTATTGGGGCGGGTGCTACAGCAAATGTAATTTTTGCATTTGCATTAGGTGCGATACTTCTCACTAACCCATTATTTGCATTGATTATGCCTGAACCACTTTTGAGTGCATTTTACGAGTTGCCTCAAGGAGTACTTGTTCTATCGATCATAGAGGGATCTGGAGCAGAAGAGGCAGGAATGCTTGCAAATGACATTATTACTTCAATTAATGGAAATCAGATACTAAGCCCGATTGATTTCCCGAGCTTAACTCCTGGCGAGACTGCAGAAGTATCTGTACTAAGAGATGGTGAAGCATTAGATTTTTCAGTTAACATTACACCGGCACCTGAAGATCCTGAAAGAGGTTTGATTGGAATAATGCGAGATAATTCGTTAGCATACAAACCTGTCTACAATTTTATTGAGTGGAATGATCCAAGTGTTTCAATGTTTTTGCTTTGGCTTTGGATGATATCATTTTTCATTGGAATTATCAACATGTTGCCATTACCAATTTTAGATGGTGGGAAGTTCATTCATACCATTATTGACCAACGAATTTCTGAAAAATCCGTAAATGGAATAATGTGGGGAATTTATGGTATTACCTTTGCTTTGTTTGGATTAAACATAGCGTTATCCTATGTCAAATCTGGTTGGTTTACCATTTAGAATTCCTAAAGAATAATTAGCTAACAATTTTTCTCTAGTTTTAATGAAATGTGATAGATGTGAAAATCAAATAGCATATACAAGAAAATATTCTGGTGAAAAATTATGCTCTGAATGTTTTTCAAATTCCATTCTTCGAAAAACTGCAAAAACAATTTCTAAATTTAAAATGATTCAAAATGATGAATTAGTAGCTGTTGCAGTTTCAGGTGGAAAGGATTCTCTAGCATTACTAGATATAATGAGTAAGATGGCTTCTAATCATAATTTTCGAATAAAAGCAATAACAATTGATGAAGGAATTCCAGGTTATAGAAATGAGGCTTTAGAAATTGTAGAAAAATTTTGTAATAAATTAAATGTTGAATTCAAAGTTTATCCGTATAAGGAATTATTTGATTTATCCCTTGATGAAGCATTAGATATGAGAGAAAATGAAAAAACATCCTCTTGTTCAATTTGTGGTACGTTACGCAGAAGAGCAATGGAGTTTGCAGCTAAAGACATCGGGGCAAATGTTATTGCAACAGGTCATAACTTGGATGATACCTTACAAACATTTCTAATTAACATGCTTTCAGGAGACACAAATAAGGTTGGATGGATGGATCCTGATACTTCTGGTAATTCTTTAAGAAAAATAAAGCCATTTTGTGAAATTTACGAGTCTGAAATTGTATTTTATGCATTTACAAATGATATTCCATTCCAATCTGAGCCATGCCCTCACATGAATGAAGGGATTAGAACTGAAATTCGTGAATTCCTAAACTCTTTAGAAAACCAACACAGTGGGATCAAAAACAATCTGTATCAATCAATCCTCAAAGTATCACACGTAGTAAAAGAATCAAATCAAAAACAAAAGACCGTTTGCAAAAAGTGTGGAAGTGAATGTACAGGAACAATTTGCTCTGTTTGTAACATGATTTTGAAACTAAAAGAAAACCAAACCTAATGCAAATATAACAAGAACTTGAAGTAATTTTGGTAGCAGGTAGGATTGGGGTGCCAGCCGTGCCCTGTTCTGAAACCGGCTATATGCAGAGATCAGTAACTGTTGGGTAAATCTCTAGATTGGTAATTCCCGCTTGGTGTGCGGAAATGAAATCACGCCGAGGCGGGTGGTTGCAGGACTAGAATTATCCGAAGGGATGACTTCTAAGACCGAACCATCGAAAGGGATGAGGTCCGGGAGGGAGCAATCCTAAGGTGGAGCATCCACGCTTCCTCGTCAACGTGGCGGATCTTGTATGCCTTGAAATGGGGTTATTCGTCTAGACTGGAACCAGCAGATCTGCTACCATTGATTTTATTTTTAATACAATACATCAAACTTTGAAAACTCATTTGAATATTTTTCATTTCTTATTTCAACATCTTCAACTCTGGCATTAGCTGGACCACCATGACACCATTCCACTAAAACATTTACACTTTCATCTGAACCTTCAAGTAAAGCTTCAACTCGGCCATCTTTGAGATTTCTAACCCAACCAAAAACATTGTTTTGTTTTGCTTTGACTTTAAGGGCTTGTCTAAAAAATACTCCTTGTACTTTACCTGTAACAAAAACTCTGATCCTTTGGTTAGTCATTTAAAAATTTGAAAAAATTTGTTATTAATCAAGTTTAGGTTGTAGAAAAATTGCAATCTACTTTCTTTCTTTAATTCTTGCTCTACCTGTCTTTCTGGCTGCAATGCTACCTACTTTGGCACCAGGTGGGGCATCACGAGATACAGTTGAGCTTTGACCGACATGTTGATGTCTTCCACCACCATGAGGGTGAACATAGGCTGCTTGAGCAACACCTCTAACTATTGGATATTTGAGACCCTTGGCTCTGAAACTTCGCCATTTGTTTCCTGCAGACATGTATGGTCTGTCTGTAACTCCGCCACCTGCTAGAGTTCCAATCATTGCTCTGTTTTTTGGATTCAAAGTAAGGAATTTTCCAGATGGGAGTTTTACAACAACACCGTCTTCTCCATGTGAGAAAACAGTTGCATCAGTTCCGGCTGATTTTACTATGGCACCACCATCACCAAAATGTCTTTCAATATTGCATACTATTGTTCCATCAGGAATGTTTTGAATACTAATTACATTTCCTTTTTCAATTTTTGATTTTAACCCAAAATTCAAAGTTGTTCCAACTTTAGTTCCCAAGACTGCAGGCACAAAAGATACTGAACCATCTTCAAATCTTATTTTTGCAAGTGGTGCTTCTCTGCCTCGCTCATGAATAAGATCAATTACTTCGCCTGAATGTTGTTCAGATAATGGAAATCTTGGATATTTTGCTTTACTTCCAACCTTACCGGTAGAAGTAGATCTAAACTGATTTCCTCCACGGCCACGTCGTCTTACTAATGGTCTTTTACCCAAGTAGATCGATTCCTGCTTACTGTAGATTTTAAGCTTGTGATTGTATCATGTTTCAGGCAAAAATACCACAAAGGTATAAAAATTAGGCGACAGAATTTCTTTTATGAGCCAGAATGCACTATCCTTGAAAGTTCTTGAGGCTTATACTCGAGATGTAGGCCGTGGTGTAGCAAGAATAGATTATGATTCTATGGATACACTTGGTGCATCAACTGGTGATGTTATTGAAATTAAAGGAAAAAGAAGAACTGTTGCAAAATGTTTACCACTTTATCCTTCAGATGAAGGTAAAGGAATTATTAGAATTGATGGTCTTGGAAGAAACAACTCTGGAATCGCAATAGGCGATACAATTACTGTAAGAAAAATAAAAGCAGTAGCAGCTGAAAAAGTAGTTGTTGCTCCTCTTGAAGCAATTCCTCCAATAGATGAAAGATATCTAGCTGATGCATTAGAAAGTGTTCCTTTGATTAAAGGAGATAATGTAATGGTTCCATATTTTGGTGGACGACTAACTTTCCAAGTTATTGGTGTTACACCGGCAGCTGATGCAGTACTTGTAACTCAAAAGACAGTTTTCCATATTGCTGAAAAAGGAGAAACATTACGCGGAGTTCCTCAAGTGACATATGAAGACATTGGCGGTATTCAAGATGAAATTAAAAAAGTAAGAGAAATGATAGAGTTGCCATTAAGGCACCCAGAAATCTTCGAAAAGCTAGGAATTGAAGCTCCAAAAGGAGTATTGTTGTTTGGTCCTCCAGGAACAGGTAAGACTTTACTTGCAAAGGCAGTTGCAAATGAAAGTCAAGCTCATTTCATTAGTATTTCAGGTCCTGAAATTATGAGCAAGTTTTATGGTGAAAGCGAAGCTCGACTTCGTGAAATTTTCAAAGAAGCAAGAGAAAAGGCTCCATCCATAATTTTTGTAGATGAAATTGACTCTATTGCTCCAAAAAGAGAAGAAGTGACTGGCGAAGTAGAAAGAAGAGTCGTTTCACAGATGCTATCTTTGATGGACGGGTTAGAGGCAAGAGGTAGAGTAATTGTAATTGCTGCTACCAACAGACCAAATGCAATAGATCCAGCATTAAGAAGACCTGGAAGATTTGATAGAGAAATAGAAATCAAAGTCCCAGATAAAAAAGGAAGAAAAGACATTCTTTCTATTCACAGCAGAAATATGCCATTAACTGATGATGTTAACATTGAAAAAATTGCGAGTATCAGTCACGGATACGTTGGTGCAGATTTAGAATATCTTTGTAAAGAAGCAGCAATGAAATGTTTGAGAAGACTACTTCCTGAATTAAACTTAGAAGAAGAGAAAATTCCTCAAGAAACACTTGAAAAGCTTGTCGTAAATCATGAAGACTTTCAAAAAGCATTGATTGAAGTTACTCCTTCAGGAATGAGAGAAGTTTTCATTGAAAATCCTGATATTAAATGGGATCAAGTTGGTGGCTTGGATGATGTAAAGAAAGAGCTGCAAGAAGCAGTTGAGTGGCCAATGAAATATCCATCATTATACAACAATCTAGGACACAGAATGCCACGAGGAATCTTATTGCACGGGGCTAGTGGAACAGGTAAAACACTTCTAGCAAAAGCAGTTGCTACGGAAAGTGAAGCTAATTTTGTTTCTGTAAGAGGTCCTGAATTACTATCAAAGTGGGTTGGTGAATCAGAACGTGGTATTAGAGAAATATTCAGAAGAGCCAGACAAGCATCTCCTTGTGTAGTATTCTTTGATGAAATTGATTCAATAGCCCCAATTCGAGGGGCAGGAGGAGAGACGGCTGTAACAGAAAGGGTCGTCAGCCAATTATTAACAGAATTAGATGGAATGGAGAACATGCACGGAGTAGTGGTTTTAGCTGCAACAAATAGAGCAGATATGATTGATCCAGCCCTTCTTAGACCGGGTAGATTTGATAAAATTATTCAAATTCCATTACCAGATAAAGAAAGTAGAAAGAGTATTCTCAAGATTGGAGCAAGAACAATTCCAGTCATCGAGGATACAAATGATCCACAATGTGTTGATTATGACAAGATTGCAGATTTAACTGATGGATTGAGTGGTGCTGATACTGCAGCAATCGCAAATACCGCAGTTTCTTTAGTAATTCATGAATTTTTAGATAAATATCCTGATGTCAAAGAGGTTGAGAAATCATCAGAAACGGCCAAGGTAGGTATGAAGCATTTTGAAGAGGCAGTAAAGAAGGTAAGAGAACAAAAGGACCTCAAGATGGGCGAAAAACTAGTCGCCTCCTATTACAGGTAGTTTTTATTAAATAGACAAAAAATAATTTTCGTAAATGCCTGAACATACTGGTTATACTGGAAAATCTTTAGAATTTTTAAAATCAAATGATGTTGCAGTTGGAGATTCAGTAAAGGCCATTGGTGAGCTTACCTACTCAGGCATAATCATGCCTAGATATGAGCACACAGATGATCAACATATTGTTCTAAAACTAAACAGTGGTTACAATATTGGTCTTGAAATAGAAAAAATCACTAAAATTGAGAAATTAACTTCTACAGAAAAAATTTCTGAAAATGTTGATGATCTAAAAGAAAATCCTTCTTTGCCAAAAATCCTTTTGTTATCAACAGGAGGAACAATTGCAAGTAAAGTAGATTATCGAACCGGAGCAGTAACTCCAATTTTAACTGCTTCTGAGTTAAATTCCTCAGTACCTGAACTTTCAGAAATAGCCAATATCGATACTGAAGTTCTATTTTCAGAATATTCTGAAAACATAATGCCTGATCATTGGTTACAAATAGCTAGAAAATTAAATGATGTTGCAAAATCAGATTATACTGGAATTATTATTGCACATGGAACTGATACAATGCATTATACATCATCATTTCTTTCCTTTGCTTTAGCTGGGTACCCAATTCCAATTGCACTTGTAGGATCTCAGAGATCTTCAGACAGAGCATCATCAGATGCAGCATTGAATCTTATTGGAGCAACCAAATTTCTTGTTGGATGTAAAACCAATGGAGTTTTTGTTGTAATGCATAATGATGAAAGTGATAATACCATTGCATGTCACTATGGTACACGAGTGCGAAAAAATCATACAAGTAAAAGAAGTGCTTTTCAAACAATAGGAGACAATCCTGCTTATATTATCTATGAAGATAAAATTCAAAAAAATACTAAAGATGAATTTTTTAAAAATAAAAAATTTAATCCGAAGATCAACCTAGATACGAAAGTGGCTTTGGTAAAATATTATCCTGGATATGACTCAAAACTATTAGATGAAATTTTGGATATGGGTTACAAAGCCATTATTTTTGAAGGAACTGGACTTGGGCACATTGGAAAAACCATGTATGATTCTGTAAAAAGAGCAAATGAAAAAGGGGTATTTTTAGGCATGACTTCGCAGTGTATTGATGGTCGCACACGCATGACTGTGTACGAAAGTGGGCGTGATTTGCTTAATTTGGGAATAATTCCTTTGGAAGACATGATTCCTGAGGTGGCTTTGGTAAAAACAATGTGGGCTTTGGGAAATTCTCAAGATATTGAAGAAGCAAAGAAAATAATCCTTGAAAATATTGCATCAGAGTTATCAAAATAAACAGAGGAGATTGTAAATTGGAAGAATTTTTGATTGAAAATGTAGGGGCAAAAGTAGGATTAGAGATTCATCAGCAGCTCCAGACAAATAAAAAATTATTTTGTAACTGCACACCTATCGAATCAGACGAATATACAAAAAAATTTCAAAGAAAACTTAGAGCAGTAAAAAGTGAATTAGGGGAATACGACCCTGCTGCCTTGTTTGAAAAATCAAAATCAAAATCAATAATGTATTATGCAAATCCTCAAAGTAGTTGCCTTGTTGAATATGATGAAGAACCACCACATGAACTAGACAAAGATGCAAAGGATTTGGGATTAATTATTGCTAGCTCTCTAAAATCTAAGATTTTTAGTGAAATTTATCCAATGAGAAAAACTGTAGTGGATGGTTCTAACACGACAGGTTTTCAACGAACCATGCTGATTTCTCAAGGAGGTCATTTAGATATTGATGGTAAACAAGTTGGTGTACAATCAATATGTTTGGAAGAAGATGCTGCAAAGTTATTAGGAGATAAAGGATCTATTAGAGAATATTCTCTTGACCGCTTAGGTGTTCCTCTTGTGGAAATTGCACTTGAACCTGTTGAAGGAAAACCTTCAGAAATTAAAAAAATTGCATTATCATTGGGAAAACTGTTACGTAGCACTAAAAAAGTAACAAGAGGAATTGGTTCAATTAGACAAGATGTTAATGTCTCAGTAAAAGATGGAGGGGCTGTTGTAGAAATTAAAGGAGTTCAGCAGTTAGAGCAACTCGAAAAAATTATTGAATTTGAGGCTAAAAGGCAGCATGGAATGGTTCTGATTGCTAAAAAATTACAGGAATCTAATTTTGAGGGAATTTCAATTGAAAATGTTTTTGAGGTAACAAAAGATTGGGAAAATTGTCAATCAAAGATAATTCAAAAAGCTTTAAAAGACAATTCCATTATCAAAGCAATTAAAATTCCAAATTTTTCTGGAATGTTTGGCTTTTCGCCTTATGATGGAATTAGATTAGGAAAGGAAATTGGGCAGCTTGTAAAATTTTACGGAATTGGTGGAGTTTTTCATTCTGATGAATTGCCAAATTATGGAATAGAGCAAAAAGACATAGACATTATCAAAGATAAATTGAAGATTTCTGACACTGATGCGTTTTTAATTATTGCAGCACCATCATCAAGAATCTATTATGCAATTGAATCAATAATATCTAGAATTAATCAAGCACCCAAAGGAGTTCCAGCTGAGACTAGACTAGCTACACCAAATGGTGATACAGTTTTCTTACGACCTCGTCCTGGTGCATCCCGAATGTATCCTGAGACTGACATTCCTCCAATAATAGTGACAAAAACTGATTTAGAAAATGCGCAAAACAACATTCCAAAACCTTGGGATGAATCTGTTTTAGAATTACAAAAAACATACGATTTGAATCCTCAGCTAGCTGAGCAAATATTTGATTCACAATATTTGGAATTGTTTGAAAAAATTGCTGGAAAAAATAAGGTTAATCCTACTTTTATTGCATCTATACTTTGTTCAACAATTACTAATTTAGAAAGAAATGGACTCGATTCAAGTTTATTGAAAAATGAAGAGATTTCAAAATCTTTTGATTTTCTTGAAAATGGAGAAATTACAAAAGAATCCATTGAAATTATTTTTGAAAATATAATGTCTGGAAAATCCAAAACCATAGAAGAAGCAATGAAAAGCTCTTCAATAGAGTCGGTAAATGAGGCTGATTTAGAAAAAACCATTGAGAAAATTACTAATGAAAACCAGGATATGATAAAAAATCAAAAAGAAAGAGCAATTGGCCCACTTATGGGCATAGCGATGAAGGATTTGAGGGGAAAAGCCTCTGGTCAGATGGTAAATAGTCTACTATTGAAAAACATCAAGAGAATTCTTGAAACCAAATAGATTGTATGCGGGAAGTGGGATTTGAACCCACGAACTCCTAAGAGATAAGGATCTGAACCTTACACCGTTGACCAGGCTGGGTGACTCCCGCAATTCCAAAACCAGAAATCTAGAATAAGTTTCTTTATTACCCCGGTTAGTTCAATATGGAGCATTCAGGTTGATTTGATGCAATTTAGAGAAATCTATTGTAATAATTGTAAGAAAATACTTGGTAGATATAATACCAAATTTTATGAAGACGATAAAATCAAAGAAATCTTAAAGTCTTGTCATTCTGAACACGTACACCAAGGACACCAAGTTATTTTACGAGATTTTTTCAAGCAAGAAAAATAAGTCTATTGTACTAAGTTATTCTTGAGATTTTTCAAATTCTTCAAGTAGATTTTTTTGGTGTTTATTGAGTTTCTTGGGAATATTTACTACTACCCTAACGTATTGATCCCCTCGTCCACGTGATTGCAATCTTGGTAATCCTTTTCCTTTTAATTTGATAATTGTGTTTGGTTGACTTCCAGATTCAATTTTTATTTTTTCAGTACCATTTAGGATTGGAACTATTACTTCACGACCTAATGTTGCATCGACCATAGAAACATCTTGGTCATAAAAGATATCTGCTCCATCTCGTTTAAAATTTGAATGTGGTTGTACACGTATCCTAACAATAAGATCCCCATTAATTCCTCCAGGAATCTCATCTCCTTCATTGGGTATAGTGTAATCTCCATTATCAATTCCAGGAGGAATATCAAATGTTACTTTTTTAGTTCCTTTTCTCTTTCCACTTCCCTTACAATCTCCGCATGGGGTTTCAATTATTGCACCTCGTCCTCTACATTTGGAACATGGTTCTACTGTTACAAATGAAGCAAATCCCATGCTTCTACTTTTTCTAACCTGACCTTGACCATTACAGTCATCACATGTTTTTTGGCTGGTTCCTGGTTTACAACCTGAGCCAGTACATGTGCTGCATTCAATATTTTTTTTCACATCAATTTCCATTTTTTTACCCTCAAGAACATCCTCTAAAGTTACTGAGGTTTCATAAAGAAGGTCAGAGCCTCTTTGTTGTTGAGACCCAAATCCTGCACCTCTCCCAAAAATAGACTCAAAAATAGAGTCAAAACCACCTGATCTTCCAAAAATATCGCTGAAATTAGCTCCTGCACCACCGAAAATGTCTTCTGTACTATATCGACCGTCTACTCCTTGATGTCCATACTGGTCGTAAGTTTTTCTCTTTTCACCGTCTGATAATACTGCGTAGGCTTCAGAAATTTCTTTAAAATGCTCAGCAGCTTCTTCTGACTTGTTTCTATCTGGATGAAATTTTAATGCTAATTTTCGATATTGTGATTTTATCTCATCACTTGATGCTGTCTTTGATACTCCTAACACTTCATAATAATCTCTTTTTGCAGCCATGGGTTATTCCTTAATTGTTATTGTTGAATAATGGATCGATTTAGAAAAGTTAGTTAGTTTTGGTCTCATTTGAAGATTCAGAACTTTGTTCTGTGGTTTGTTGTTCAGCTTGTCCTTCAGTTGATTGTTGTTCTCCAGCTTGTTGCTCTCCTCCGGCTTGTTGATCTGCCCCAGGTGGTGGATTTGCATTCTTGTAAAGTTCGGTAGTGATTTCATTTACAGTTGCTTTTAGTGCTTCTAGTTTTGGTTTTAGTACATCAACATCTTGATCCAAAACTTCTTTGACTTCTTTCACTGCATCAGTAACTTTGATTCCTTGTTCTTGTGAGATTTTATCTTTGAGATCATGATTAACTAATTTTTCTGTAGTGTAGATGAAACTTTCAGCCTCGTTTTTAAGATCAATTTTTTCTTTCTTCTTTTTGTCTTCTTCGGAGAATTTCTCTGCATCTTCTTTTAATTTTTCAATTTCTTCTTCTGAAAGTTTTGTATTTGATTCAATTGTAATTGTAGCTTCTTTCTTTGTTCCAAGGTCTTTGGCAGTTACATTGATAATGCCATTTGCATCGATATCGAATTTTACTTCGATTTGTGGGACTCCTCTAGGAGCTGGTGGCAAATCTGTAAGATTGAAACTTCCTAATGAGACATTATCGTTTGCCATTGGTCGTTCTCCTTGGACTACGTGAATAGTTACAGCAGTTTGGTTGTCTGCTGCTGTGGTAAACACTTTACTTTTTGATGTAGGAATAGTTGTATTTCTTTCAATTAATGGCTCTCTGACTCCACCCATGGTCTCAATTCCTAAGGTTAGGGGAGTAACATCAAGGAGTACAATGTCGCTTGAAACATCTCCTGCGATAATTCCTGCCTGAATTGCAGCACCCATAGCCACTGCTTCCATTGGATCAACTCCTGATTCGACATCCTTTCCAACAACATCACTGACAAATTTCTTTACAAGAGGAATTCTAGTTGGTCCTCCAACCATTACTATTTTGTTAATGCTATCTTTACTCAGTTTTGCATCTTCTAGAGCTTTTTCAATTGAAGGTCTGCAACGATCAATAATAGGACCAATTAATTCATCTAGCTTTGCTCTAGTTATTCTTAGTTCGAGATTTTTGGCTCCTGTTGATGGATCATGTGCAATAAATGGAAGATTGATATCAGTTTCCATGACAGTTGAAAGCTCAATCTTTGCTTTTTCAGCGGCTTCTCTTATTCTAGTCATGGCAGTATTATCTTGGGAAAGATCTAAACCTTCTTTTTTCTTGAATTCATCTAACACATAATCAACTATGACCTTATCCATATCGGTTCCACCTAATTGAGTGTCACCTGAGGTACTCATTACTTCAAATACTCCTCCACCCATTTCCATTACGGTTACATCCAGAGTTCCACCACCAAAATCGAACACAAGAATTTTCATGTCTTGTTTTGCTTTATCTAAACCAAATGCTAGGGAAGCAGCAGTTGGTTCGTTTATGATTCTTACAACATCTAGTCCTGCGATAGTTCCTGCGTCTTTCGTTGCTTGTCTTTGATTATCATCAAAATAAGCTGGAACTGTGATTACTGCTTTTTGAATTGGTTCTCCCACAAAAGCTTCTGCATCTTTTTTTATTTTTTGTAAAATGAATGCTGAAATTTGTTGAGGCTTGTAATCTTTATCTAGAATTTTAAAGATATGATCACTACCCATTTTTCGTTTTGCAGCTACAATGGTGTTTTCAGGATTAGTTACTGTCTGTCTTCGAGCTGGTTCTCCAACTAAGAGTTCACCTTCTTTAGAAAATGCTACAACAGATGGGAATGCTTTACCTCCCACGGTAGCTCCTTCTGCTGCAGGAATAATGGTTGGTTTTCCACCCATGATAACTGAGGCAGCGGAGTTGCTTGTTCCTAAATCAATCCCGATTACTTTAGTCATTTATCTTCACCTTGTTTTTTTGAAATTTCTACTAATGATGGTCTAATAACCCTATTTTGAGAAATATATCCCTTCCTGATTTCTTTAGTAATTGTGCTGTCATCTAGTTTGCTATCATTAATTACAGAAATTGCCTCATGGAGGTTAGGATCAAATATTTCTCCAAGAGCTTCGATGGGAGACACGTTATTTTTCTCAAGTAAAGAATCCATGTTTTTTACAATGGAATCTAATCCTTCTATATTCCCCTCATTTTTGGCAAAAGCGTCTTTTGCCCTCTTAAAGTCATCATAAATATTGAGAAAATCTAACATAAATTGAGAAACTTTTGAATTAATTCCGTTTTCTATTTCAGATTGAGTTTTTCTAGATAAATTTTGAAAATCTGCTAATGCATACTTTAGTTTATTTTCTAAATCCTGCGTCTTTTGTTGTTCTTTTTCTAAAAGTCGTTGTAATTCTTCCAAAGAGTTCTGTTCTTCTGATAGTTGCTCTGGTTCTAAATCATTGGTGTCTTTTTCTGTGGATTTGACATGAACAGGGACTTCATTATCGTTATCATCAGACATTTCAATCCAAATAATTGATAAGCTAATTTATACCATTATTGGATTGTTTCGCATAAAGGGTTTGCTTTTACAATAATAAGATTAGAATCTTTTTTGTTTTTTTCAATGTTTTCAAAATCAGATTTTGAGCAAGCTACTACAATGGTAGTTTTATCACTATGAAAGATGTCTAGGTGAGGATCTTCATAAGCTTCGACATCTCCAATATAATCCCGCAGACGTGAGGTAAGATTTTGCAACATTTCCATTTTGTCACCTCTCATTGCATGTTGGTCCAATGTCCATGAAATTGCAATCTTTGTCCTACTTGCCTTTAGATCATTTTTCTTTAAAGTTGCACGAATTTCATCGATTAGTCTTTTGATGTATCCATCTATTCCTTTTACACTTCCGTTGATTAGATACATCAAAGTATTTGCCCCTTCAAAAGAAGAGCCTAAAGACTTGAGATCAAATAATCCTGTTACCATATCATCTAAGAAGATTTCCTGAAGATCATCTGATGACAGGTCAGTTTTGGTAATGTCATCTTGTGCATACTTGCAAACTTCAAGAATGCTACACAGACTAGAAAATCTAGAAAGAACATTGATTGCATGAAAATGCTCAGATGATGATATTGCTACAAATTTCTTTTCTTTTTTTCCTGTAGAAAGAAGTTCTGCAAGTTTTGCATCTTCTTTTCCATTAAATGAGCCAATGATTTTTGGTTGTTGTTCAATATTTTCCAGAGGATAATAAAAGTAGGAAATTTGTTTTCCAATTTCTAAACCAGTAACATGTTCTAATAATGAAATGTTTTCATTGTTACCACCAAATCCAGTTGGTAGTGTATAAATTACTCCGCTGTTTTTCTTTAACGAATTTACTGCATCTTTGAATTTTGAATGGATTTCTGTTTTGATATCTTGACCAGTTTTTCTTACTCTTGGAGTAAAGAATAGGTATTGGGCCTTTGAAATTGCTACATCTATGGGCTCCATGGCCAATAAGGGCTCATCTTCTTTGAGTGAGGAAACATTTGGATAGATTTTGGCAATTTCTGCTTTTAGAGAAATTGCAGATGGATTTGATTCATCAATAATGTAAACATCGGCTCCTTTTATCGCCATTTGGGAGGCAATTGCATATCCTTCGGTGCTTAGTCCATAAACCACTACTTTAGAACCGGCCATTCAATGGAGCTATGTAGAGCGCTAAGAAAAACTTATTGTATTTTGATTAACGAAAACCTTGGAACAACATTTTAAAGTAAATTCAAATTCAGATATTTTTATCAGAAGCCCGGTAGTGTAGCGGTCAAGCATAGGGGCCTTTGGAGCCCTTGACCCCAGTTCGAGTCTGGGCCGGGCTACTGTTTTGGAAATATCAGAAATCTAATTTGGTAAGAAGTTTTGTTGCAATAATAAAAAGAACAGTTGCAATTGTGGCTAAAACTACCATCTCTACAAAAACAAACATCCCAAAATCACCAAATATTCCTGCTCGAATAATATCGACAAGATAAGTCAGTGGATTAAGATAAAATGCAGTTCTAAGAGGTTCTGGAGCTCCTTCAGCTGGATAGAAGGCCGTACTTACAAATGCAAAGAAAAGAAATGCAGTGTTAAGAATTACGTTAAAGCCTTCACTAGATCGTAATTTTGTCGCAATTATTGATGCAATCGACCCAAACAAAACAGAACCAGTTATCGCTGCAAAAACTATCAGAGGTATCGTTAGAAGAGAAAATTCAATTGATTCAAAAAACACTGGATAGCCAATTACAGCAATTAGTCCTGCACTAACCAAGCCAATAATTCCGATGGTACAAATGTTGCTAAGAATGTAGTTTGGTCTTGTAAAAGGTCCAGACATTATTTGCTCAAACATTCCATACTTTCTATCGTTCCAAATGATAATTCCAGAAACTAGAGTACTATTCATAATATTGAATCCAATCATTCCTGAGGCTAAAAATGCAGGGTAAGCCAATCCCTTGATTCCAAATGGCACTTCTTGAATTAAGGAACTATAGGCAAAACCAGCAATGAAAATGTAGATTACTGGAAAAATTATTTGCCAAAGTAAAAAAGCGGGATTTATAGAAATTGTCAGATTTCTATTTATCAATCTAAGTATTGGATACATTTTCCTCCACCATCTTTAGGAAAATTTCTTCAAGGTTTGTTGGAACTGCAGAAAGATCATCAATATCAATCCCATTATCATTTAAAATTCGTAAAATTTTCATTAAAACTAGTTCAGATTGTTTGGAATGAATTGTGATATTTGTTCCATTGTTGTATTCAATTTTGCAGTCCGGAATACCTGAAAGAAGAGAATCTAGTTCTTTTGGATTTTTTAATAAATGAATTTTAATTGTTTTTTCTTTTCCAAATTTGCTTTTCAAAGATTCAGGAGTATCAATTGCAATAATTTTTCCTTTATCAATGATTGCAATTTCATCACAAAGATATTCTGCTTCAGTTAGGATATGTGTTGTAAAAAATATGGTTAAGCCAGTTTTTACTTTGTTTTTTAGATAATCCAAAAGTTTTCGTCTAGCACTTGGATCTAATCCAACAGTTGGTTCATCTAAAAACAATAGATCCATATCATGCATAAATTCTCTAGCAACTTGAACTCGTCGTCTTTGTCCTATTGAAAGATCTTCATTTCTTTTCTTTCTAATCTCCTCAAGATCAAAATCCTTGAGAAGTGTTTCCATCCTTGTTTTTCTTTCAGACTTGGGTACATTCCACATCATTCCATACTTTTCCAGAGATTTTTCAACAGTCAAAGTAGGCTCGTAGCTGGGTTGCTGTAAGACTACTCCAATTTTGTGCCTAACCTTAAGAGGTTCTTTGATAGCATTAATTCCAAGAATACATAAAGAACCTTGGGAGGGCTGAATTAAAGTTGTTAGAAGCTTAATTGTAGTAGATTTTCCAGCCCCATTTGGTCCCAAAAAACCAAAAACTAACCCACTTTTTACAGACATTGAAATACTGTCAACAGCTTTTACAGATCCATAGTTTTTTGATAAATTTTCAACATTAATACAAGACATGTTGGAATTGCGATCTTCTTACTAATTTAGCTAATGAAATTTTTATTAATAGAGCTTGTTTACCCCCAAATAATTGTCTGAATCTGAAAATCTTCTAAATAAATTACTCGAACAAAAACCAGAATTAACAAGATCTGATATTGAGGAAATGATCAAACAAAAAAAGGAAAAAATTGGAGCCGGGTATCTTACAGATCAAGGAGCAATTTTCCTAATTGCTTCTGACTTTGGAATCTCTCTTTCTGAACCACTAAAAGTTGAGATGGGACTTAAAGATCTCTATGCAGGAGCAAAAGAAATTTCATTAGAAACTAGGGTCCTAAACATGTCTCCAGCAAAACAATTTTCTAGAAAAGATGGTTCTCCATTCTATCTTCGAACCATGACAGTTTACGATAATAATTCAACAGCAAGTGTAAAGCTTTGGGATGAAAAAGCCAATCTGCCTGGAATAGAAAATATCAAACCAGGAGATTTGATTAAAATCATCAAAGCTTATGTAAAATCAGATCTTAATGGAGAGCCAACCATAAATATTGGATCTGGTTCCAATTTAGAACCAATTAGCAATGAAAGTGATATTCCAAATATTGATAACATTACAAAAGATGTTAGTGAAATAAAAGAAGGACAAAAAGACTTGGCAGTTTCTGGAATGATTGATGGAATGATTTCAGGCATGGAGTTTACTAATTCTCGAGGCCAGCCTGGAAAGGCTCTAAGAATGAGGCTAAAAGGAAAAGATGGAAATGCAATGAGAGTTGTTTTATGGGGAAAAGATGAATCTGAAATTCCTAACATGATTTCTCAAGATGCCAAAGTTAGACTACTTGGAGTAAAAGTTAGGACTGGAAATCAGGGAATAGAAATTCATGGAAATGAATCTACTATCATTGACATTGAAGGTGGAAAAGAAGCTGAACCAGTTATTGCAAGAATAATTTCTATTGCAACTAATGAAACTGGAAATAAAATGATTTTAGGAGTTGATAAGGATAAAAAATTATTCAACATTAGTGATTTCTCAAATTCTACTAGTGTTTTCAATGAAGGAGATATCATAGAATTAATGCCTTCAAAAGTTTATGGAAGTTCTGTTACTCTTGATGATAATTCATTTGTAAGAAAGCTAGAAGAAGATGAAAAAATTCCAAATCTTTCTAAACTTCGTACTAAAATAGATGACGTTAAAGTTGATGGAAATTACTGTATAGAGGCAATTGTCCTAAAAGTTCCAGAACGAAGAGAGGTTCAAACAAAATCCGGAGAGTCAATTGCATTGGCAGAAATGTTTGTAGAAGATGATACTGGTCAAATTTGGGTAAAAGGATGGAGGAATCAATCGAGATTAATTGAAAAATGTGAATTAGGAGAGATAATTTCTATTACTGGACTTAATGCAAGAGCCGGTCTTGAAGGAAGAATTGAATTATTTTTGACTGCTTTTTCAAAAATAACAAAGAAAAATTAAGAATCCCAAAATCCTCTAGTTACCACATATTGTCTTTCAGCCTCATAGATTTGCTTGAAAATAATTTCTTCATCTACCATGTTTCGTAAAATTCGAGCAGCAGTATCTGCTCCAATTCCATATCCTGAGAGGACAAGAATGGCTAATTTTCCAAAATTTTCTATTAAGGAGGCCACCTTCCAGGCTCGATTAAATTTATGTTTTTCATCTTGGGTTAATTTTGTACCTTCATGTTTTTTACGAATAATTTTTGGAAGATCATAATCTGAGTAAAATGTAGCAGTAATTTGCCTAGACTTACAATAGGGACAAACAAGTGATTTTACCTCATTGGTTTCAACAACTCTTTCCCACTTCCCACATCTTGCACAAATTAGACGATGTTTAGTTTTAGCTAGTCGGGATTTTACAAGATCTAATATTCCTTTATCGAGGTTTACTGGGGATGAGTAATATTTTGTAGTGTGATCTAAAATAGGTTCTGCTAGTTTTGAAAATTTGTCCACTTCAATCCATTTAATTGCGATTTTGTTTTCTCGGATCTTTTTTAGAAGATTATCAGTATTTTTTAGATCATACTTGTCATGAAATAATTCACGTAGTGCTTCTTTCACAAGGGGTGTTTTTGAATATCTTTCATACAAAAATCTTGCAGATTTTTTTTCGTATATCGCTCCTCTTCTTACAACTCCAAATTTTTTTGCAACACACCAAGTTCTCCAATTTACATTATGTGTTCCAGTTAATGAAGCAGTTACCATAGAAAAAAGATCATAATCATCTTTTATTACCTCAAAAAATAATTTTTCAGAAATTCTTGATCTTGAAGATAACACAATTCTATATCCATCTGATCTAGAATCGATTAAAAATCCCAAAACTGAAGAAAGCATTGATGAAAGTAATGTTGAAAGAGTTGAGTTTATTTTAGTTCCAAAACATGAATGAATTACTATTGCTCCTTGTGATTTATTGGATTCTACTACGATATTATTTTCATTTGGGATTTCATCAAAGGCTAAATTTTCGATTGTTTGATTGATCAATTTTAAAGAGCCATTACGTACTTTAGTTCGAAAATTACCCACTTTTTGGGCAGTTTTATAATCGATAGGTATACTCTCACCTTCCCAGTATGGAACAGTGATTCCTCCTCCTCGAAAAGGCTCTACATTAACTGTGAATGATTTTTCATCTACGTTTAGAATTCTCCATTGTGAGCCTTTTAGAACAAAAATATTTCCTGAATCTCCAAAATCTCCAACAAATCTTTGGTCAAGAGATCCTATGATCTTTTTACCTACACTATCAAAAACCTTGAACTTTAGAATATCAGGGATTGTTGAGAGATTCTCAAAATAGTATTTGAATGCCCCTCCCTTTCTTTTAAAATGCATTTTTGTTCTATCAAAAAATATCAAAAAGTTAGCATCTAGCAAATCTAGAACACTAACGAGGTCTTTTATTGTTAAATTTCTAAAGGAATATGCTTGAGTTATAATTTCAAATGCTTTGTCAACAGAGATTTCTCCCAATTGCATTGACAAGCCTACCAAATGATGCGCGAGTACATCCAAAGAGCCATCATGAATTTCCTGAGGTTCTATTGATCCTTCTTTAATACGATTAAGGATGGCTTTTGCTTCGTATTCATCATCGGAATTATTTGTAATTATCAAACCCTTGGCTGAAGCATTTCTATTATGTCTACTTCTGCCTATTCTTTGAACAAGTTTTGAAACTTGTCTTGGAGAGCCATAGTGAATAACTAATTCTACTGACCCAATATCTAATCCTAATTCAAGGGAGGAGGTACAAACAACTATTCCTTTATTTCCTTCCCGAAGAGAAAATTCTGTTTCTTCACGGACTTCTCGTGAAAGAGAACCGTGATGAAGTTCTATGTTAATTGGCGACTTTTCTTTTAAAATTGAGGCTAAAAATTCTGCTTCTCCTCTTGTATTTGTAAAAAGAAGAACTGGGGAATTAAGGTTAAGATTAACAACATGCTCTACTATTTTTTCAGCGACATCAGAGATGGTCCCTTCAACAAATTTTACTTCTACATCATATTCTCTAACAGAATAATCTCTAACTATTTCGCATTTTCTTTTGGTTCCAACTACAAATTTTGCGGCTTCCTCAAAATTACCTACAGTTGCAGATAATCCGATCTTGGTTAAAGGAAAATTTGAATTCAGTTCAAGTCTCTCAAGACTTAGAGATAGTTGAGAACCACGTTCACTTCCAAGCAATTCATGTACCTCATCAATTACAATCCATTCTAAATCGGATAGTGCATTTAGCATCTTTATTTGAGTGAGTAAAATTACCAAAGTTTCTGGAGTAGTTATTAAAACATCAGGTGGATTTTCTGTGATTTTTCTCCTGGCAGTTTGAGTGGTATCACCGTGTCTAATTTCTATGGATAAATTATTGAATTTTGCATATTTTGTAATTCTTCGAAAAACATCTCTATTTAGTGCTCTCAAAGGAGTTATGTATAGAACTTTAATCTTACCAGGTTTTTTCGAATTTTTTACTTGTGAAAAAATTGGTATTACAGAACATTCTGTTTTTCCAGAACCAGTAGGAGCTATGACTAGACAATCTTTCTTTTGTAATATCACAGGAGAGGCTTTTTTTTGAATCTCGGTAAGGTTGGTAAATCCTAGGTTGGTAAATATTGAATAAATATCAGAATTATTCGGTAGATTCTTCAACTGCCTTTGATTTTGATTTTTCATAGACCATTATACCGACGATTCCTATAGCAAATAAAGTCACAGTTATTGCTGGAATAGCGTCAAAAATTCCTGCCATGTATTTTTTTACATATCGAACATTAAAAATCTTCAGTATTATCAGATAAACCAACACTGTCTATAATATAGGAAAATTGATTCAAGTTTAGTAACCAACTTACTTCTCCTTTGTATTTTGAGGACTCTTTGTAAAGTCGAATCTTGATGTGGGTTGAAAGGTCTATTGCCTTTTGCATGTTTTCAATTTCTTTATTGTCTATATGCCGGATCATGTTAGTAACCACTATAGGAATATTTTTTTCAATAGCATAGGATGATAATTCGTGCAAATATTTTATGAACAAAAAATTTTTTTTAAAAATAGAATCGTCTGATTGGTATTCATAGGAAAATAGATCTGTGATATTATCAATAACAATTAGAGAATAATTTTTTGTATTGAAGTTTTTGATGGAATTGATTTGTTCTGAAGTGTTAGTGATTCTAGATACAGTAATTTTGTCTAAGATTTCCTCTTCAATATTTTGTCTTTTTTGCATTTCTAAAATACGTTCTGGTCTAAAACCACCAGTTGTATCTAGAAAGAGAACATTTTCACCTTTTTTTGCTGCATTTATACAAATTTGTAAGAGGAGTTGTGTTTTTCCTGTTCCACTTGCTCCGTAAATATCTGTAATTACACTAGATGGGATTCCTCCGCGAAGAATTTCATCTAATTTTTGTAAACCAGTAGAAATCATTTATGTAATTATTGAAAAACTAAGAAAAATTTTAAGGAATTGCATAAATTCGCAAAGAGGCAAGGCTTTTATTCAAGATAACATCGATGCCAGATTAAGTGAATAACTAGTGTCACAAAACAGCGCAAAAAGACCATTGACTATGCTTCAAAAAAGCACAAAGAAGAAAGTAACTGTTCGACTAAAAAACGAAATAGAGTACAAAGGTAAAATGGATAACGTAGATTCATACATGAACCTGATTATGACTGATGCTGAAGAGCTTCATGATGATAAAGTAATAGCAAATTATGGACGAGTCATAGTACGCGGTAATAACGTCTTATTTATCAAAATTGAAAATGAACTCTAGGATCTAGTGGTTCTTATGACAAAAAATTACCTGTTTACATCTGAATCAGTTACAGAGGGACATCCTGACAAAATTTGTGATCAGATTTCAGATGCATTTTTAGATGAATTTTTGAAACAAGATCCAGAATCTAGAGTCGCAGTTGAAACGTTAGTTACAACTGATTTTGTAGCTGTTGTGGGTGAAGTAACATCAAAAGCAGATTTTGATAAATCAGCCCAAGAAAAATTAGTTAGACAAACAATTCGAGATATAGGGTATAATCATAAAGATTTGAAATTTGATACTGAAACTTGTGAAGTAACACTTAGACTTCATGCACAAAGTCCAGACATTAGTCAAGGTGTCACTGCTACAGGTGATAAAGAACAGGGAGCTGGAGATCAGGGATTAATGTTTGGATATGCTACAAATGAAACTGAAGAATTGATGCCAATGCCTATTTTACTTTCTCAAAAACTTGCACATCAACTAGCAAAAGTTAGAAAAGATAATGTTTTGTCTTGGGTTAGACCAGATGGAAAAACTCAAGTTTCTGTTAGATATGAAGACGACAAACCAGTAAAAATTGAAACAGTAGTAGTTTCGACCCAACATGCTCCTGAAATTTCTCAAGAAGAAATTACCAGAGAAATTATCGATAAAGTAATCAAACCTGTTTTAGGGAATCTTTGGAACGATGAAATCACGATACACGTGAATCCTACTGGAAAATTTGTAATTGGTGGGCCTCACGGAGATGCAGGGCTAACAGGAAGAAAAATAATTGTTGATACTTATGGTGGTTTTGGAAGACATGGGGGAGGAGCATTTTCTGGAAAAGACCCTTCAAAAGTAGATAGGTCCGCTTGTTACATGTGTAGATATATCGCCAAGAATATAGTTGCTGCCGGCTTGGCTGAAAGATGTGAAGTACAACTTGCATATGCCATAGGAGTTGCTGAACCTGTATCATTGTATGTCAATACTTTTGAAACAAGTAAAATTCCAGAAGCAGAAATTGAACAATTAGTAAGAAAGAATTTTGATATGAAACCAGCTGGCATTATTTCTCAATTGGATTTGAAAAGACCAATTTATAGAAAAACTGCAGCCTATGGTCATTTTGGAAGAAATGAACCAGAATTTACTTGGGAAAAAACTGACAAGGCAGATGCATTAAAGCAGTCTGCCGGACTTTAGTAGATCTTTAATTGATTCAAAGTTAATTCCAGAAATTTTTTGTAATTTTTTGTGATCTCCTTTAAAATCACCAATTAGAAGATTAAGGTCGTCAACTCCAAATTCACTGTAAGTATTTGTAATTGCTTTATGATATGCATTTTCAAGATCTATTTTAGAAATTTTGGTTTTTGTTTTATTGGAGAATAATTTTACATATTCTTCATAAGTAATTGATTCGGGTCCAACAAGGTCTAGAATTTTGTTTTTGAATTTTGAATTAATTATAGATTCAGAAATTATTTTACAAACATCATTGATGTAAATTGGTTGAATAGAGTATTTGCCGCTTCCAGGGATTTGGATTTCTCCTTTTTTTATTTGATTTTTCAGATATTTTGTGAATAAATCGTCTTTTCCCACAATGTATGAGGGTCTAAATATTGTATAGTTCAAACCAGATTTAATTATTTGATTTTCTGCTTGGTATTTTGAAATAAAATATCCTATGGATGTTGTTTTAGAAACTCCTAACCCAGAAGTGAAAACAATGTTAGTGATTTTTGATTTTAGGCATAAATCAATAATTTTTTTGGTAAATTCTACGTTAATTTGATTATAATCGTGTTTTACAGATTGTTTTCCAATTCCAACTAGGTGAACTAAGGAATGAGCTTTGTTAATTTTTGGCAAAATTAATTTTTCACTATAATTTGGAGAGACAATTTTAATTTCGTTTTTAAATTTTCTAAAATTTTTCCTAGATATGGCAATGACTTTGATGTTTTTTTCAGAAAAAAATTTTCTAACATTTTTGGCTACAAACCCACTGGCTCCTGTAACTACGATTGGATAATTTCTCATACTGGTTTTTCCTAAATCATTGTAATTTTAAATATATTCCACCAAAATCAAACAAGAGTTAATACATCAAATTATCCATGACTAGTGTGGAAAATTCAGGTAAAGCTAAATTAAAAACAGGATTTACTACTGGAACTTCTGCTACAGCAGCTGCAAAGGCAGCATTTTTATCAATTATTAATCAAAAAAAAATCAACGAGGTAGAAGTCAAGCTACCCAAAGGAAGTTTCATAAAAATTCCTATTCATGTTTGTAATTTTCAAAAAGAAGAATCTCATTGTTCTGTCATTAAGGATGGAGGAGATGATCCAGATGTTACTCATGGAGCTGAGATTGTGGTTGATTTAGTTTTAACTGAAAAAATAGATCAAATTGAAATTGACGGTGGTGAGGGCGTAGGTATTGTAACAAAACCTGGATTAGGTCTAGAAATCAACAAACCAGCTATAAACCCTGTTCCTAAAAAAATGATAAACGAAAATTTAAGAGAAGTTGCTGAAAAATTTCTAAAAAATCGGGGAATTAGAGTCATAATTTCTGTACCCAAAGGGAGAGAGTTAGGTCCAAAAACCGATAATCCGCGAATTGGGATTTTGCACGGTATTTCGATTTTAGGGACCAGTGGTATTGTTATTCCATTCTCTACGGCATCATATGCAGCCTCAATAAGACAAAATCTTGATGTTGCAGTTGCAATGGGCAATGATGTTGTAGTCTTAACGACAGGAGGTAGAAGTGAAGATTTTGCAAAAAAAATAATTGACTTGCCTGATCATTGTTTTGTACAGATGGGAGATTTTTCAGGGTATACCATTCAACAATGTTCTAAGAAAAATATCTCCAAAGCATGTGTGGTAGGATTTATCGGGAAACTTGCAAAAATGGCAGCAGGAGTAAAACAGACTCATGTAAAAGGTTCTAAAATCGATATGAAATTTTTAGGAGAAATTGCTCAACAATGTGGTGCAAAGGATTCAATTATTCATGAAATTCATCAAGCTAACACTGCCAGACATGTACAAGAGATAATTAAAGAGAATAATATTGCGGGATTTTTTGACAAAATTTGTGAACAAGTTTACAATCATATGAGAAAACATTCAGAACAGATGATTTCTCTTGAAGTTATCATGTTTGATTTTGATGGCGAAATTCTTGCAAGAAAATCCAAGTAGTAAGGTATTTTATCAATTTTAAGAGCATCTTAACGTGGACAAAGTTTCAGTTCTGGCAATTACAAAAAATGGTGTAAATATAGGCACAAAATTGGTAGAAAATTTTCCAGAATGGTGTGTATATGCTCCTACAAAATTTTCTGATGATAGGAAAATCAATTGGTATTCAGAATCAACCTCCGAAAAAATTGTAGAATTGTTTAAAACTTCAGAAGCGTTGATTTGCCTTTTTTCTTTAGGGGCAGTTATTAGATTAATTTCTCCTCACTTAAAAGATAAGAAAACGGATCCTGCTGTAATCGTAATAGACGACAAAATGAATTTTGTAATCAGTGTTTTGTCTGGGCATTTAGGTGGTGCAAATGAGCTAACCATAACTATTGCAGAAAAACTTCGCGCTACTCCAGTAATTACAACGGCTGCAGATGTAAACAAAACCATTGCTGTTGATCTTTTAGGAAAAGAATTTGGATGGAAAATAGAAGATGATTCAAACGTAACAAAAGTAAGTGCTCATATGGTAAATGAAGAAAAAATTGGGGTATTCCAAAATGCAGGTAATACAGATTGGTTGAAAAGTTTACCCAAAAATGTTCAAGTGTATGATAAATTAGAAGATCTTGAAAAATCTAACAATAAGGGGAATCTGATAATTTCTGATTACAATATCATTGGGAACGTTCTCCAAAATTCGGTAGTTTATCATCCACCAAGTTTAGTGATAGGAATAGGTTTGCATTGGGATACTTCAAAAGAGAANNGTATCAAAATTCGCTTCAATAAAAAAACCAAAAGACGTACAAGGGCTTCTTGATTTAGGGGTTGAAATGAATATTCCAGTTGAATTTATTGATAGAGAGGAATTGTCAAAAATTGATGCCCCAAACCCTTCGGAGACTGTAAAATCCTTTGAAGGTACATCTAGCGTTTCTGAAGCAGCCGCAATCAAGGTTTCAGCAGGAAACTTGATTGTGGAAAAACAGAAATTTCCACCAGATTTGACTATAGCTATAGCGAGGAATCAAAATTGAAACGAGGTTTGTTAGTGATAGATAGGGGAAGTAGAGAAAGAGAGGCCTCAGAGGAACTAGAAGAAATTTGCAAGAAAGTAAAGGAAAAAGGAGAATATTCCTTCACAGATTTTTGCTTTCTTGAAGTAGAACCTCCTTATATTGAAGACGGAATTGAAAAGTCCTTGAAAATGGGGTTAGATTCACTTACCATAGTTCCATATTTTTTGTATCCTGGAAAAAAAGTAAAGTTAGCTGTTTCAGAAGTAATGAAATTTCAAAAAGACACTGAGGTAAAATTTGTTGTAACTAAACCAATGAGTATGCATAAAACTTTAGTTGATCTTGTAGATAATAGAATTGTCTCGGCATTAAATGAAAATCAAGTTGATGTTGAAAGTAAAAAAGTTGATGTTTTGGTAATTGGACATGGAAGTAAAGATCCTAATGCACAGATGTCATTAAATTATGTTGTAGATGGTTTAAAAGAAAAATATGAAAATGTAAGCCGTTGTTTCTTAGAGATTGAACAACCTGACATTTTTGAAGGGATTAAAGCATGTGAAAAAAATAATCCTGAAGTTCTTGTAATTGTTTTTTATTTTTTGCATGAAGGTGCTCATGTCAAGACTGATATCAATAATGATCTAAAACCCGCTTTAGAAAATTCAAGTTTGAAAAAAGTTTGTATCACAAAACATCTGGGAACAGACAATAAAATGATTGATTTGATTGTTGAGCGTGCAAAGGAGGTTGAAAATGCAAACTGAAAAAGGTCAATCAATTGAAGATGCAAGTATGCAGATGATTGAAGAAGAAATTGGAAGTCATGATTATGATGAAAAAGAATGGCCTATAGTAAGAAGAATAATTCATTCTACAGCAGATTTTGATTTTGCAGGGAAAAATAAAGTAATTTTTTCACAAAATGCAATAAAAAGTGGGATAGAAGCTTTAAGAAATGGTAAGAGTCTAGTTGTTGATGTTAATGGTGTAATTGGTGGTTTGAATAAGCAAAACCCAAAAGATTTTCAAAATGAGATTATTTGTAATATTTCTAATCCCCAAGCCATGGAATTGGCCAAAAAAGAAGGTAAGACAAGATCTCAAATTTCTATGAGAATGGCAGCATCTAACATAGATGGAGGGATTGTGGCAATAGGAAATGCCCCAACAGCCCTTTTGGAGGTAATACAAATGGTAAAGGAAGGATTGGTAAAGCCTGCTCTTATCATAGGCATTCCTGTTGGATTCATTAGTTCTCCTGAATCTAAGGAAGAATTAGCCAATATAACCGGGGTTGAGTTTATTACCAATATCGGAAGAAAAGGTGGGAGTTCTTCTGCGTCGGCAATAGTTAATGCACTCTATAAACTGCTTAGGGCCGAATTAGGATCTTGATGAGTGGATGCAATTTTCTACAAAAATTTTCGAATAATCTGAGCTTTTGAAATATAGGTGTCCGTATGACGCTAGAGTATTATCTTGTAATAAACCATCAAGATGATTTTTAATTCCATCTCCAATTTTTAACTCATAGGCAAATTTAAGATCAGAAGAAACATTATCTAGTTTAGAGTAATGAAACTCATGTCCTTGAAATTGGTGTTTTTTATTTGCTAAGACATTAGTAGAAATAATTTTTCCTTTTGTATAATTTAGTTTCATTTTTTTTGTCATTATTGTTTCTGCATCAAAAACTCCCGACATTCGATATTTCTTTTTCCCATAATCAATGGATTTTGTTAAATACATCAATCCACCACATTCCGCATAGATAGGTTGATTATTTTCTGAAAATTCTTTGATTTTTTTTCTCATTACTTGATTTTTTTCCAAATTTTTTCCAAGTACTTCCGGAAATCCACCACCAATATAGAGACCATCACATTTAGGTAATTTTGAATCCTTGATAGGACTAAAAAATTTTAGATTTGCACCTTCTTGTCTTAGTGCCTCTAAATTGCCTCGATAATAGAAATTAAATGAATTGTCAAGGGCGATTCCTATTGTAGTTTTAATTTTTTTAGAATATTTTTTTTCAGGATTTTTTAATGGGATTGGATCGTGAAGAATTTTTATTATTTTTTCAATGTCTAAATAATCAGATATAGTTTTAGCAACTTGCTTTATTTTTTGTTCTGCAGAAATATTTTCGATTGTTGGGATTAATCCTAAATGTCTTGACTGTAAATCAAATTCAGTATTTTTTGGAATAATCCCTAAAATGGGCAATTTGGTATTTTCAAGAGCTTGTCTACAAAGAAATTCATGTTTTTTGCTAGCAATATTGTTTAAAATTACACCTTTTATTCGTGAGTTGCTGTGAAATTTAACAAATCCTAAGGCGGTAGCTGCAATTGATCTTGCTGTTTTACTAGCATCCAGGACTAAAATTACGGGAGATTTTGTGATGGATGAAACATGATGAGTACTGGCAAAATTTGAATTGCCTCCATAACCATCATAATATCCCATCACTCCTTCAATTATTGAGATATCAGAATTCGAGTTTGTAACAAAGCTTTCTAATAGTTGGTCTTTTCCCATTAACCACACATCAAGATTGTATGTGTCTTTTTTTGAAACTGTTGTAAGATAACTGGGATCGATGTAATCTGGACCAACTTTGAATGGTTGGACAGAATATCCTCTTTTTTTCAATCCATAAATGATTGCACATGTGATTGATGTTTTTCCAACACCGCTTGTTGTCCCTGCTAGAACAAGTCTTGGAATTTTCAATTCGCATGTGTACAAGTGGTTTTTTATTTAAATGATCCAATGCAAAATCTGAATGTTTTTACTTTGAGAATTAAAGGTATTCTTATGACTGAACAAGGTTTAACCATAGTATATACAGGAAAAGGCAAGGGAAAGACTACTGCAGCTCTAGGAATTGCCTTGAGAGCCTCAGGTTATGAAAAAAAAATTTGCATGATTCAGTTCATTAAAGGATCTTGGCATTATGGAGAAATGGAGTCCTCAAAAAAATTAGGACCAAATTTTGAAATGATTGCAGTTGGAAAAGGTTTTGTTGGAATTATCGATGATAAAAGTCCAAAAGAAGAACATGAACAAATAGCAAAAGAAGCATTAAAAATTTCAGAAAAAAAAATTCTATCTGGAGATTATGACATTATCATTTTAGATGAAATAAACTATGCAGTAAATTTGGGATTAATCAAGATAAATGATGTTATGGAATTAATAAAATCGAAACCTGCACATCTAGACCTTATTTTGACTGGAAATTATGCAAAAGATGAGATTTTGAAATTAGCAGATTTAGTTACAGAGATGAAGGAGATAAAACACCCATTTCAAAAAGGGATAAAGGCCAAAAAAGGTATTGATTTCTAACTAGCAACATTAAATTACGCATAAAAAAGCTCAAGAAGAAATGTCTACAGAAATTCAAGAGATGCCAGAACAGGGAGAAATTGTTCTTGCAACTGTGACCAAAGTAATGGATCATGGTGCATATGTAACTCTAGATGAATATGATGGAATTCAGGGATTCTTGCACATTTCTGAAATTGCTCCAGGGTGGATTCGTTCAGTTAATAGATTTGTAAAAGAAAACGAAAAAAAGGTCTTACTCGTAAAAAAAATAGATCCAAAACGTGGTGATATTGATCTTTCATTAAAACAAGTTTCAAAAGATCAAAAAAAGCATAAACTAAAAGAAGTTAAGAAATTTGAAAAAGGAAAAACTCTTCTAAAAAGTGTCCAAGATAAGGCTAGTTTATCTGACAAAGAAATTGAAAAACTAGAAGATGATATTTATTCAAATTTTGATTCAGTTTATGATGCATTCATAGAAATTGCAAGAAATGGAATAAAATCAATTAAAGGTTTAAAGCTTGCAAAAAAGACTGCAAGCGCAATAGAAGAAATTTGTTCTAAAATTAAACTTCCTTCAGTTGAAATTAGAGGTGTTATGGAACTAACTAATAATCAATCAGATGGGATTGAGATTATTAAAAAAGCACTTTTAGATGTCTTGAAAAAAAATCCATCTATTGATATTACATATTTGGGTGCTCCAAAATATCGATTATCTGTTACAGCTGAAGATTTCAAGTCTGCTGAAAAAACCCTCAAGCCCATACTACAAGAAATTCAACAAAGTATAGAAAAAAAGAAAGGAGAATTCAAATTTTCAAGAGAAGAATCTAAAAAAACTCGAGAAGATTAGTATGAGGTTTCAATTAAGAAAATGTGCTAAATGTTTTCACTATACTCTAAAAGAAAAATGCCCACTATGTAAGGAGGATACCATTTCTGCTCATCCAGCAAAATTTTCTCCAGATGATAAATACATGAAATATAGGCTCGCAGAGCGTTACAATCAGGAATAAATCTAGTTTTAAGGTGCGTATCTGCCTTCTAACTTGGTCTCAGCAATTACGTGATTCTTCATTGCTTCCTCGACTTCTGCTTTAGTGGCGCCATTTTGTAATGACAAACTTTCATCCAGTGCATATAATTTGAAGATATAGGTATGTTCTTTGTCAGGAGGAGCAGGTCCTCCATATGCAGTTTCTCCAAAATCTGTTTTTCCTTGGATTGAACCAGAAGGCACTTCGTTTTCTTTGATTTGGTTTACACTAGGATCGATATTCCACACAACCCAATGAACCCATATTTTTCCTACGGCGCCCATAGCATCGGGATCATCCATAATGAGTGCTAATGATTTGGTATTTGGGGGAACATCACTAATTTCTAAAGGTGGACTTGCATTTCCATTTTTGTAACCATATTTTCGAGGAATTTCACCTCCATTTTCAAATAAATTACTGGTGATTTTCATGAACATTAATCTAATAAAATTTGTTCCAGTTAAATTTTTCTAAGATTCTAAAACAATACTGTCGTTAGAAAATGAAATTATGGAACCTTGATTCTTTTTAATCTCTTTTTTTAATTCTTTGTCCATTGTTCCTACAATACCACCATTTTTTCTAATGAAGGCGATTAATTCCTTATCAGCAAATTTTCCTTGAATTGGAACTATCTTTAAATTTTTTATAAAATTCAGGGTATCAAGTATATCTTGTTTTTTTTCTGGAATTTTTTCAAGATTTAGTAATTCATTTTTTACCACTTGAGGCACCACAAATGTTATAGACCCAATTTCAATTTCAATACTATCTATGTTTTTGATTCTTCTAGTAGCCAGATGAATTAGAAAGTTGGTATCACAGATTACTTCAACCAATTATTCCTGCACCAATTAATCTCCATCTGTCAGAGATTCTTCTGCTAATGGCAACGTTTCCACTCTCAAAAATACAAGCAGGTCTTCTAAGGTCAATTTCAACAGTTTTTCCTTTAATGTTTGATACTTTACCTAAAATGGGAGCAGTTCCAATGTTTAGCCTCAATAATTCGTCTTTTTGAATGGGAAGTACTTTTGTATCTTCAGCAACTCCAACAGCGGAGTCAAAGAGGTTAATTTCTAATTTGATATGAGTTGAATTCTCTGGAAGTGTCCCAGGCTTTCCAATTACTGAACCAATGAAAGAATCGCTTCGTGTCATTGCGGGATCCAATTTAGTTCCTATAGCAACTAAACCTCCAGGTTTTACGGCATCTACTATTCCTGCTGCAGTACCAAGAGATGTAATTTCTGTTGTTAGTGGTTCATAGGTTTTCTTTTTTTCATTCATTATTCCGGGTTTAATCTCAATTTCATCTCCAACTTTGAAAATTCCTTCGGTCAAACTTCCTCCAATAACTCCTCCCTTTACATTCTTCAATTTAGTTCCAGGTTTGTTTACATCAAATGATCTTAAGACATGCATTACAGGGTCTTTTGATTCGTCTCTTTCTGGAGTAGTGATAGTTGATTCAATAGTACCAATTAAAGCATCAATGTTCAGTCCGGATTGGGCAGAAATTGGAATAATAGGAGATTTTGCTGCATATGTATCCTTTACAAATTTTACAATATCTTGATAATTTGAAACAGCCTCCTTATACGAAATAAGATCTACTTTGTTTTGAACAATTACAATTTGTTTAATGCCAAGGGTTTGAAGAGCAAGTAGGTGTTCTTTGGTTTGGGGTTTTGGAACCTTTTCATTTGCAGCAACTAGCAATAGTGCACCATCCATCAATGCGGATCCTGATAACATATTTGCCATCAAACTTTCGTGTCCAGGACTATCTACAAAACTCACAACACGAGATAATTCACTATCTTTTCCACAGTTGTTGCATTTTGGAGTAGTAGAGTATCCTAATGGTTCTTCACAATCTGGACATTTGTAAAATGCTGCGTCAGAATAGCCAACACGAATGGTGATTCCTCTCTTTAATTCTTGACTATGAACACTAGTCCAAGACCCAGTTAATGCTTGTATTAATGTCGTTTTTCCGTGATCTACATGACCAGCAGTACCGATATTGACACATGGTTGGTAACCATATTTTTTAACATACCAATCTGGAAGGGTCTCTCGCCAATGCATGAGTCAAAATGTAGAAGCGGTATATGTTAAGTTATTCCTTTTTTTCTTCAGGATTTTCAGCTGCTTCTTCTGCTGGAGCTTCAACTGGAAGCTCTCCATCATATTTGCAATTTACTTGATAAATTTCTTCGGAGATTGTATTTCCTCTCATTAATTTCCTAACTCTTTGTCCAAATTCAACGTCTTGTAAACCAACTCCTTTAGAAAGTAAAACTCTCTTTCTTGCAGCTCCATGAATGTCGTTTCTCATTGGAACACCAGATTTGTCACTACCACCTGTAATTTTCAATTTTCCTTTTAATCCAACAATAACTGCATCAGTTTCCTTACCGATTTCTAAACCTAGTAAAGGATTAGCATCGCTGTCTTTCAACTCTTTTGTTACAGATTTTCCTTTTATGTCAGATACTGTTAATTTGAAGTTAGTCAATTATTCGAAAACAAAGATGAAGGACTAATTAACGTTTGGACATTATTTTTAAATTATAATTTTCCATAAAGCCTGTGGACAAAGAGATAAGATGCCCAAAGTGTGATAATAAGATGGTAGATATGCAGGCGTGTCACATGTTTTGTCCAAACTGCGGAGCACACCTTGATTGCTCAGATAAGGGAAATTTTTGGTAATTAGAAACCAGGTCTTTTTGGGATGTATTCAGATGACATGTTAATTGCTTGTTCCTTCATGATTTCGAGATAAGTATCGTAATCTGCTTCAAAATTACAATTTGGGCATTTTACATTTGTTACCTCATCATTGAGTACTGCAACTTTTTCACACTCAGGACATCGTGCATCCATGTTTATGATAAGTGATTAAGATATTTAATCATAATTAGAAATACGAATGTAAGCGGAGTTAGTTTAGTCTGGTATGACGTCAGCTTCCCAAGCTGAAGGCCGCGGGTTCGAATCCCGCACTCCGCACTTCTATAATTCTCTTATAGCTTGTTCAATGATTCCTCTATCTTGGGCTTTGGGAGATAATTTCAGATAATTCTGCAAACTTTCTTTGGCTTCTTTGTTTTTACTCTGTTTTTCAAGAACATATGCAAGATTTTTGAATATTTTTGCCGAACGTTTTGAATTTACCTTGATGGCTTGCTTGTAGTAATTTTCAGCTTTTTCAAATTGATTTGATTTTAGATAAAAGTTTCCTAATCCGTTAAACGATAGATAATACCGATTATTGAGCTCAATACTTTTTTCGTAATATTTGATGCACTCATCTGAGTTTTGTGAATTTAATAGCCCAGCTAGTAGATGTAATGCTGTTGGGTTGTTTGGATTCAAATCCAATCCTTTTTTTAGCGATTCTAAAGAGGTGGAAAAATTTTTCAGAATAGTGTACTTTTCTGCCAAGAAACATTGTCGATTTGAATCTACTTCTGAATCGTTTTGGATCTTTATCGAATTCATGATGTCCTGAGGAGCTAAGACAATCAACAATCTTCCATCTTCGGACCATTCTTGGTCAAAAATTTGTTGGGGAATAACACCTTCTTGTTGCTCTCCCTCTAGTGTTCCTTTTTGAATATAATGAAAAATTGTATTTTCTTCTTCATCATATCCAGAAATTACAGAAGCATGTTGAGTTATTTCGGGAATGCCAGGTAGAATGACAATAGGGGGTATTCCTGCATCAATGATTTTTTTTAATTCAGGAAGAGTAGAGTGGAGTATTTTACACACTAGTCCGTTTCTTTCAGCAAGTTCAATTCCTTCTACCATTATACTTCCAGCATTTTCTGGATATTGCTTGGAAATTTCTTGAGCCTCAATTATGGGAAGATCGATATTCCAATATTTTGAAACAACATTAATTGGTAAAGGAAGACAGATGTTTTCTTCTTGAATTAATGGAAGTAAAAGTTCATGAGTTGAAGGTTCCAATAACCAAATGAAATTTTTCGACTAATTAAAACTAATCAGAGCATACAAAATTTATGAATTAGAATTTTACCATCTGAGGTCATTTCTGGATGAAATTGTGTTCCAAAAATTAATTTTCCATCATATTGAATTATTTCATTCTTACAAGATTTTGAGTTTGCAAGAGATATCAAATTATCTGGAAGTTTTGATATTTCAAAACCATGACTTTCAAATGCGATTAAATCTTTGTCAGTGAGAGTGTTTTTTTTATTGATGACTATTTTTTCGTCTCCTTTTTGAAGGGATTTCATTTTTCGTATGGTTCCACCTAAAGTCAGAGATAAAATTTCTGCACCGTAACAAATTCCAAGCAATTTTTTATCATTCTGTATACTATGAGTTACAATTTTTGAATTGATTAAATTGATTTGTTTTTCATTTTTTCTACGACCAGATAGAATAAAGGAATCATAATTTTCAAGCAAATCTAGTTCAAGTTCAAATGGGGTTTTCTTTTCAAATGAAATATTTTTTTCTTCAAGAAAATCTATTAAATTTTGAGTATAAATTGAACCATTATCGATTACAAGTATCATAATGAAAAAGGTAGAATACTGTAAATTTAGGTGTTAATTTTTTTGTAATTTGAAAATTTTTTAATCAATTTTCTAGATTTGAGCCTAATTTTGGGGATATTTCAAAAAACTGAGTTTATTTCGTTTCAGATAATTGAGTTTGGACTTCTTCGATGAATCTGTCTAATTCCAATAGTTTTTTTTCAATTTCTGTTTTCTCTGCAGTGTTTTTTTCATTTAATATTTTTTTTAAAATTTTTTTTTCTTCTTTTGTCTCTTGTAATTTTTGATTTAGGGCAAAGATTGTCCTTTTATCATCACAGTGCATTTTTAATTTCAAAAATAATTTTAAAAATTTTTGTTATCTCACTAAGCACCTACTTCAATCGTTACGTAATGGATTTCTGGTATATTGTCTTTAATAATAATTGTACCAATGTTGAATTTGTTCTCTTCTTCCCACATGAATACACGTTCACTTCGTGGTTTTACGAAGTCATCTATGAATTCTGAAAGGAATGTCTCTGTATCTTCACGATCATTTTCTGTGAAGAAGAACATTTCACCTTCTTGGAATGAAAGAGGTACCTGTATTGATGTTGGTTCAGAAATCTCTATGCCCTCATTTTCAAACACCGATTTAATAATATCAATTCTATCTTGCCTATCTAGCTCTTCAACTGTATCATCAACTATAGATGAAGGGTCAACTACTCCCGAAACTTTTTGTAAATATGCTTCAAAGGCTTCTTCTTGGGTGTTTCCAAGGCCTACGTAGTATTCGCCAGTAAATGCGGCACCTACTGCTGCAATAGTACCTAATTGAGCAACTACTCCACCAGCACCAGCAGTGTATACAGGAATAAAGTAAACATCATGTTCTCCTACTCTATAGAGAATATTATCTCCAATTCTCGGGTTCCTTAGGAGAGTCTTCAATTGTGCAAATTCAGGATCCCTATCCAAAGCCTCCCTTACGGCTGTAGGACCAATTAATTTCGTGGTAGAGTTTAATGGAACTTCGTAAAACTGTAATTTTCCCAAGTTGGAAAGGTCATTTTCAACGACCATATACCCTGCAAGATTTCTTCCTTGAGATCCTCTTAATTCTAGAGAAAGTAATCCAATAAATTCAGTAGAATCGAATCCTGGAGGTTTGGCCTCAATATAGTAAGTATCCAGTCCTGTTGGAATTTCATAAAATTCGTTTGCTTGAATGAAGGTTTCTACATCATTGACATGGTAGATATTGTACATTTCTGTTTTCCAATTGAAAAGTTCAGATGGGTATCTGATTTGTTCTTCTAACCATTCTGGAATTGGAATAAATTGTTCAGAGTATTGATCAGCAAACATTTCTGTAAAGAAATCATCACCTGTTTTCAATAATTGAATTTCACCATCTTGTGTATCAACTAACGCGTATCCAACTAATCTAAGATATGGATTTCCCACAGACCATGGAACATCACTGGTATCAAATCCAATGATCAAAGGAACCAGCCAATAAGATCTTTCACCATCAGTTACAGGTAGAGAATCTAATTCTTTACCAAACAAATCATACAAGAAATATGGATACAGGATTTCCATTCGGTCATGTACATCTTTGTATCTCATTACATGAATTGAATCGGCTGGGAAGGAAAGCAAAAAGTTTGGTTCAAAAATCCAGCTTAATGGTGGTGCTACATCTAATCCACCTTCACCATCATAAAATACTCCACCTAATTCAGCACTTACATCTCCTCTGGATGTTGGATAGGCAGACCAGGTTTGCTCGAATAATCCGCCTTCACCATAGTAAATTTCTCTATCAGCAAAAAACTCACTACTGTCAACAATTTGTCCGTCTGTTGCCCCAAGAGTCAGGAATCCATTTGGAACGTGTGTGTAAACCAGATGTTCGTTATACCATCTGTTCTCATTAGCTACAGTTGTAGGTAGAACTGGCTTCATTGAAGCAGTCCAATATAGTTGATTATTGAAACGTAAAATGTCATTGTCTTCAAAGTCTACATACGGAATAAGACCGATTTCAGGCTTTAATTTGGCAAAAGCTGCCTGCCAATCCCATATCCTAATCACGTCTAATACATCGCTATTTTGAGTAACGTAGTTGTTGATATTATTCGGAGATATGCTTTGTAGTTTAACATCATGGGGGTTTTCTTTTATATCATCTAGTTGGCCAAGATGCCTATTAACTCCAATTTGTTGAGCAGTGTATGGACCAAGATATTCTATTTTTCTAGAGTCAGCGATACTATTGTTAACTGAGATCATAGCAATTACAATAATTGAGATGACCAAAATTGTTAAGATTCTAATGTAAACATCCCGTTTGAACATATGAGTTAGAACTCTGGATCTAATTCTATCTGCAAATGCAAAAGCTAAAAATGCAAATCCTACTACCAGTGTTCCGCCAATAACATATCTTGAGTTATAATCAATTTGATCAGTAAAAAATAGATTAAATCCAACCCAAATAATTCCTATTCCAAAAATCGACTCGATAGTTGAAACATAGTTAAGATATCTTGGTTTGCCATCATTAGAATCCTGAATAAAGGAAGTAATTACATCTATTATTCTATGTATTCCAACATACAATACCAAACGGAGACCAATTGCAGCCAAGATTGCTGGAACTAAAACAATTAATCCAGGGATCATTGGAACTACTTTTTCAAGTGCATAGTTAGGATCAGTATCTGGAGTTACAAAAGGTAATGAGAATAAAGTGGGTAAGTTTTCAAGTCCAAGTGAATTACCATCTAGAAAAGCAATCGCAGCAAAACCAAACATTGTATTCACAAAGAATGCTCCAAAAAGGAAAATCTTGGTTACTTGCCATACACCAAATTGAAGGGGACTAAGTTTGTAATCTTTAAAGTTGGAAATATTATTCGCAATAGATTGTTGCGGACCTGCCCCAATAAACCCAATGGCAGTCTTTATTGAGTACCAAAAGATTGATGACCTTGCTGCAATGTTAACACGAACTAGTGCAATGGTAGCTAAAATTATGCTTGAAACAAGCGAATAGTATAGTGGTTTTGTGAATTTATCTCCAAACTCAGAAAAGTTCATTGAGAGGATAACTGCCTGGTTTCCGATTATAGCAATGGTTGCTATGACTATGATTGCAATAATTCCTATACGTACGTACTTGCCAGCATCAGGCGGTGGAGCTTGTTTATCTGTAGCGGCGCTATACAAAATCAAGTTTAGTTGTGGTTTGGTAAATTAATGTCTTACCAGAATAATGAGATATTTCTATCAAATTTATGCAATTATGAAGAAAAAAAATCAAAATTTCAAGTGGGTTTGATTAATTATTACTAATTTTAAGGGATTGTGGCTAGATTTTTACAAATCATATAGGCTGCAGAATAGGATGGTACTGTTATTATTTCATTATCGTATGGTCCAAATTTTTTATTTTTGAGTTTGAATTCAATGGGACAATTGGCCTTTATTTCAATAGAATTGTCATTTAGGATACAAGCTTCTTGATAAGGATCAAATTTTTGAAGGTCTTTACAAAATAGTTTTGTCAACCCACTTTTGCTGTTTATTGAGCCAGGTAACCTAAAGATTCTATGAATATCCATTGTAACATTAGGATCAATTTTGGCTCCGATTTTGTTAGATAATTGTTCTAAATTTTTTTGAAAGTTGGAATATCCATTAGTCATCAATTCTGTAACTATTTTGGATTTATTGGATTTTGAACCATAAACTTCTTTAGAAAATCTTCCTCTCCATCCGGGATCCTCAAAATTAGGAAGCAACGAACGATTTGGTTTTAGCTTTTTCATTCCAAATGTTTCAGGAATTGCTCCTTTGAACATTATATAATCAACTAATTCAGATCGTTCACGAGATCCAAGTTCTTGAAATGGAGAATTGTAAACGTAAATGTGAAATCCTTCATTTCCTGAAAAATATACATTAATACTGTTTTCTTCTATTCCAAAATCGTCCGTTAAGATTTTCAATAATTTTGAAACTTCAATTTTAGAGGCTTCAATACAATTTTTGCAGGGTAATGATTTGTTATCTAATTTGGTAGATTGACAGTAGGTACATTGGTCATTTGACTTTGATATCTTATTACAATCATTACATTTGGTAACGGTATGATCTGACCTACAAGAAAGATGAAGATCCTTAGAATCTATATCAAAAATAAGATCAGCCTCTTTCCAATCCTTTTCTTTCATAGGTAAGTTTGGAAATGAATAGTAGGCATTTGAGCAATAAACATCGGATGGACTGTTTTGCATAAGTAAAAGATGTAATTCTTTGTCATCTTTTAATGAAATATGCCTAATCATTCCAGAATTGAATTTTTGGAATCCAAATTCTCGTTCAGATGTTCTTTCTGGAACATGGATTAAATCAAAATTATCAAAATAGTACTTTTTGAAAGTATCTTCTAAAAATTTAACATCTTTTTCTTGCATTTACTTTCTTTTTTTTCCAAATTGAAGAGGGTTGAATATGTTATCACATTCTGGTATAGCAAAACAGAGATTCTGAGTCTTTAATTTTTCACATGAGGGGCATGCATATTGAGTGCCTGATCCAGAACTTCCAGCTAAATGGTTGAGTTGGTAAAGGGTAACTCTTTCGTTATAGTCTGGAGCATTTTTGAACAAGGGTGCAATTTGTTCTACAGGTTGATTTTTTGCAAGCAAAAATGTAGCTAACATAAATCTTCCAGAATGCGGTAAATTTTCCCCTTTTTCAAGAACTTCAATTGCATGTTTAATGCATGGTGGATATTCTCCAGTAGATACAGTATGTGTTACAAATTTTTTTGATAGTGAAATTAATTTTTCAACTGGTTCTTCAAAACCAGAAATCATAGAAGGAGTTTTTGCGTTAAGTATTTTCGAACTAATGTAATTACCCAATTCTTTTCTGATTAATCTTACAGTTTCATGAGAAGTAAGAAAAACAAACCCATTTTCCACGTGCCTATTAATCAATTTCCATTCTCTTTCATGAAAATTTATGGAATGTGTTAGATAATTAGCGATTGGAATAATAAAAAAGTCATCTTGTTTTTTGATTTGAATAGAAAAAAGATCATCAATGATTTTAATGGCTAATTCTTTTTTAGATTCATCTGAAATGTTTCCCAAGTCTTTTTCAAGAAATTTTTCTGCACGTCTTGCTTCTGCCAGAGCAAATCTTTTGATTAATGTAGTCATTCCAGTTAATTTCAGCAATACTATAGCAAGTAGGAAGGAAAACACTTCTCTTTCAAGAATATACTCCTTGGAAGCCTCACCGTCAATGAGATCAGATTTGTAGATTTTTCCATCAGCAGAAACTAAAACTCGATTTAATGCCTTGTCTACGGAGAGCCTCAAATCTGGGTCGGTCCCAAATTGTTGGAGTGTGAAGCCTTTGTCTTTCAAATATTGGCCAGCATCCGCTAAGAACGGATATTTCGCAATTTCGTCCTTTCCGAGAGTAATCACGAATAATGATTAACGATATTTACTTAAAAATCTGGTTTTTACGGCGGGGCATTTGCTGATTTAAATATTGTTTATCTAAAATTCAGATTATGCAGATTGGTTGTCACGTTTCTATTTCTGGTTCTATTGACAAATCTGTTGATAATGCTTTAGAAAGAAAATGTACTGCTTTTCAAATTTTTACTAGAAATCCAAGGGGTTGGCATGCTAAAGAATTAACAGATTCGGATATTGAGAATTTCAAAACTAAACTAAAAGCCAGTAAAATTGATAGATTTGCTACCTGTGCCCATATGCCATATTTGCCCAATCTATCATCACCAAAAGCCGATGGTTATGAGAAATCTGTTAATTCTTTGATTGAGGAAGTTGAAAGATGCGGTAAATTAGGAATACCATACCTAGTCACTCATCTTGGTAGTCATTTAGGTACCGGTGAAAATGATGGTATGAAAAGACTTGTTCAGGCTCTGAATAAAGCAGGTCAGGTAAAAAATGACGTGACAATATTATTGGAAAATACAGCTGGACAGAAAAATTCAGTTGGTGCAGATTTTAAACAACTGGGAGAGATTTTCAAGCAATTAAAACCATCAAAAAAATTTGGAGTTTGTTTTGATACTTGTCATGCATTCGTTTCAGGATATGATCTAAGAACGGATAAAGAAGTTGAGAAAACTTTTGATGAATTTGAAAAGTTTGTTGGAATGGGTAATTTGAAAATATTACATCTAAATGATGCCAAAGGTGAGTTAGGATGTAATTTAGATAGGCATTATCATATTGGGTTAGGAAACATAGGAGAAAAAGGAATGGCAGCAGTTATTAAATTCATTGTAAAGAAAAAAATTCCTATAATATTAGAGACCCCCATTGATGACACTAGAGATGATTTTGAAAATATTCGGATTGTAAAGGAGTTAGCATAAAAAATTTCTTGAATTGGAGTTGTGATGTAAAGATGAATTATGAAAATGTAATGAAATTGGCTTTAGAGAGAGGATTTTATTTTCCAAGTTGTGAAGTTTATGGAGATGCCCAAGCCGGGTTTTGGGAATATGGACCTTCTGGTGTTGGCCTGAAAAATAAATTTCTTGAATTGTGGAGAAGAGAACTAATTCGAAGAGATGGAATGTTAGAAATTGATGGATCTCAAATAATGTCCAAATCTGTTTTTGAGGCTTCCGGCCACCTTGGAAGTTTTGCAGATCCAATAATAAAATGCACCAAGTGTAAATCGACATTTCGTGCAGATAGAACCATTGCAGAAATTTCCAACATAGAGATACCAGAAAGTGCTGATTTAACCGAATTTGATAATGCCATTAAAGAAAACAACATTAAATGTCCAAAATGTAAGGGAGATTTTGAAAATACCAGGAAATTTAACATGATGTTTAAGGTAGGAATTGGCCCTGAGGAAGAACCTGCATACCTAAGACCAGAGACTTGTCAATCTATCTTTGTAGATTTTCCAAGATTGTTTAAGATAATGCGTGGAAAATTACCTCTTGGAATTGCTCAGGTTGGTAAAAGTTTCAGAAATGAGATAGCTCCTAGACAAAGTTTGCTTCGTCTCAGGGAATTTTACCAAGCCGAGATTGAGGTTTTTTGTAATCCAGCAAAATTGGATGAAATAGAGAGATTTTCTGAAATCGCCAATACTACAATCAGAGTTCAAACCGATTCTGAGCCTGTTGCAATGACGTGTAATGAGGCTGTGGAATCTGGAGTCATTCCAAACAAATTTGTGGCATATTATTTAGGGATCTTGACTGAATTTTATGAAAGAACTGGGATTGATATTTCAAAAAGCAGATTTAGAAAACTAGGGGATAAAGAAAAGGCGTTTTACGCAGAAGTTGCATTTGATTTTGAAGTTGAGACAACCATTGGATGGCTTGAATTAGTTGCATGTAATTATCGATCAGATTATGATCTCTCAAGTCATGCAAAAAAGAGTAAAGAGAAATTCGAGGTAATGGATAATGATGAAAAAGTTCTACCTCATGTTTTTGAAATTTCTATGGGAATCGACCGTAGTTTGTATACTATTTTAGAACATAGTTTGAAGGATGATAAAGAAAATGATCGAACCGTTCTATCCTTAAAACCATATCTTTCACCTATTCATGTTGGTGTTTTATCTTTAGTTAAGAAAGACGGGTTAAAGGAAAAAACCGATGAGATTTATTTTCAATTAAAAAGAAAATTTGATGCCTTTTTAGATCATTCCGGAGCTATAGGTAGGAGATACAGACGATTAGATGAAATTGGTTCTCCATTTGCAGTTACAATAGATCATCAGACTTTGCAAGATGACTCAGTGACCATTAGGATGAGAGATAGTATGGAACAAAAAAGGATTAAAATCTCTGAACTTGATTCTTTGCTTTCTGAAATAACTGCTTTTCCCTAATCTTTCCTTTTATCTAGATCGCATATTATAGAACAGATTAGTAAAAATTTACGCATGAGGGGCTTTATTAAAAATTAATAACCAATGATTTTTGGAGTGAGGTTATGGCCGAGGCGGAGGGAGTAAATCAAGGTAATAGTGCACAAGTTTCTATAATAATTCCCACCTATAATGAATCTAGGAATATTATTGGAATTCTCAAGTCTATAGGAGAAAACTTGCCCAAAAATATCACTGCTGAGGCAATAGTAGTCGATGATAATTCTCCGGATTTGACAGGAAAGATAGTTGAAGATTATCTAAAAAATGTAAAAAAAATTGCCGGTTATACTATGGATATTATTCATAGGACTTCAAAAAATGGTCTAAGCTCTGCAATTCTTAGTGGAATTCAGAGAGCTAAAGGAGATTTGATTGTGGTAATGGATAGTGATTTTTCTCATCCACCTCATGTTATTCCAAAGATGTTAGAATCTCTTAAGAAATATCAGTGTGATATGGTTGTTGCATCTAGATATATCAATGGTGGAAAGATCAACGGATGGACCCTAAAAAGAAAATTCATGAGCAAAATTGCAACCCTAATTGCTACCAAAGGATTAGGAGTTAAAACAAAAGATCCAATGTCAGGATTTTTTGTATTTAAAAAAAATATTCTAAAAGGAATTAATTTCGACGCAATAGGTTACAAGATATTATTAGAAATTCTTGTTAAAAAAAGTGGCATAGCTGTAAAAGAGATTCCCTATACTTTTGAAAATAGAAATATTGGATCAAGTAAGTTAGATAGCTCAACGGTTACGGATTATTTTAAGTCTGTTTGGAAATTATACAAATTTGGAAAATCAAAGGAACCAGAAGAGAGGCGAAATTCTGTTCGCTTTATTTCTAAGGCAAGTAGATTTTATACAGTTGGATTATCCGGTTTTGGTGTAAACTATCTAATTTCACTTCTTTTTGCAGGTGGAATATCAGATTTGTGGTATCTACATGCTAACCTTATAGGAATCGGAGCATCAATCACTACTAATTTCTTATTGAATAAAACTTGGACTTTTGGTGATAGAGACTTTTCCAAGAAACGCACGTTAAAACAATATGGAAAGTTTGTTACTTTTAGTTCTCTTGGAGCTCTAGTACAATTAGGAATGGTGTTTTATTTAGTAGACAGTCAAAACTTGTCCTATCCAATTTCTCTAGTTTTAGCTGTACTTACTGCAGCTTTTGGAAACTATGTATTTAACAAAAAGTATACCTTCAAGGAAAAAGTCTGGGGCTAATTTTAAAAAATAAAACAAAAAGAGTGACTATTCGCCTGAATCTACTATTCGAATGTTGAAGAAGATTGAGACGAAAGTCCAGTTTGAGATGGTACAGATGGGAATTTTTCTCCAATCTGTTGTTCAGCAACTGCAGATGCTTCTTGAAGAATCTTATCAGTTTCTTCACTTGAAGTATCAGTATCAAGGCTAAATGAGTCTCCTGCCAAAGAGTCCATCATTAATCCATTGAGGGTCTGGGTCATTGCATTCAGTTCCGAGTCAGCTTCTGGCATAAATCTTCCTAGTGATGACTTTAATCCCTTCATTGTAGACATCGCTGGTCCAATTGCTACCATTGCATCGCCAAGGTCATGAATAGTTGTCAATCGTAATTGAACTTGTTCCAATGACATTCTTGCATTGCCGAGCATTTTTGTAACTTTACGAATTTCAGCTAATTCGTTTGACAAAACTTTACTTGTGCTAGTATCATGTTGTTGCATTGCAGTCACGATTCTCTTGAAGAGTTGCGCATCTCTTTCGTGCAGTTTACCTAACATTGAGTCCATTTTGCTAATTTGGACTTGAAGTTTGTTTACTGCGGTTTGAATTCGTGGTTTTAATGCACCTTGTGGTTGTACTGCATCACGTAGTTTGCTAGTTACACTTTGGCTCTCTTGTCGAGCCCAAGTCTTGTCGAAGTTTGGCATGTCAGAGAATTTAGAAATTGATTCTTAATGAGAGGTGTGTATTTAGATCAACTTTAGACTAAATTTAGCTAACAAACTATTAACCAAGTTCAAAATTTGAAATTCTATGGGCAGGATAGTTGTTTTTGATTCTGGATTAGGCTCATTATCAATAATCAAAGCAATCCAAAAGGTCTCAAAAAATGAAATAATCTACTTTGCTGACCGTAAAAATTTCCCATACGGTAAAAAATCAAGAAAAGAACTGGAATCTATTATTAAAAACTCCATAACCGGTTTAGGAAAAAAATTTAATCCGGACTTAGTAGTAGTAGGATCTAATACTCCAACTATAATGCTAGATATCATTTCAAAGAATGTGATTGGAGTTAATCCCCCAATTAACAAAGCAAGTAAATTATCAAAGACAAATAATATTGGTATCTTGGCTACAGAGACAGTTGTTAAAAGTAAGAGTCTTTCAAGTTATATTAAAAATTGTAATTTATCTTCTAACACAAATGTTTACAAAATTAATGGATCAAAACTTGTGGAACTAGTAGAGAATGGTAGATTTATTTTTGATAAAATTTATTGTATAAAATTAATTCAAAATGTATTGTCAAAAAGGATTACAAAAAATGAAATTGATGTAATCACCTTATCAAGTACACATCTACCATTCTTAAAACCAATTTTAGTTTCTGAATTTCCTCACGTAAATTTTATTGATCCAGCTGATAATGTTGCAAATACTGTCCTAAAAAAATTAAAAGATAAACAATCAAAGAGAAATTCATTGAAAATATATTCTTCGGATGAATCGGGGGTTCTACAAAAGAATCTTTCTCATATGGGAATTAAAAATAAAATTAATTTTCTTTCTATTTGACTTTTGATTTACGATAACCATGACTGAATTTCTTGTCATATAATTTTGAAAATTCGTAAGTTGTTGAATCAATTACTTCACTAATAATTACAATTGCAGTACGAGTTATTTTTTCATCTCTAACCTTTTTTGTAATATCTTTCAGGGTACCTTTTACAATTTTTTGATCTTTCCAGCTTGCTCGATATACAACGGCAACAGGAGTAGATTTTTTGTATCCTCCTTCAACAGCTTCTTTGACAATGTCCGAAAGTAAATGGACGCTAAGATAGAAAATCAAGGTGGCTCTATGTTTTGCTAATTCAGAAATTTTTTCTCTTTTTGGAACTTTTGTTCTAGATTCTGCCCGTGTAACAATAATAGTCTGAGTTACGCCTGGGAGGGTAAGTTGGCTTTCCAAAGCAGCTGCTGAGGCTAAAAAGGCAGTCACTCCAGGAACAACTTGAGATGATATTCCTTTTTCTTTGAGATTATCAATTTGTTCTTTAATAGCTCCGTATATGGAGGGGTCTCCATCATGTAATCTTACAACAAGTTTGTCTTTTTTTGCATTTTTGAATAGTATATCAAAAATCTCTTCTCGTACTAATCCAGATGCATCGTGTAATTTCCCTTTTTTACATAATTTCAAGATGGGTTCTGGAATTAATGATCCAGAGTAAACAATAACATCTGCTTTTTGAATTAATTTTTTAGCTTTAACAGTAATTAATTCGGGATCCCCTGGGCCACAACCAACAAAAAAAACATCAGACACGTTTTACCACCAAAATTGAAAAATATTTTGTAGTTAGAGTTCCGTCATTAACTTCTCCCAAAGTTAGTTTTCGAATGATTTCATCTTTTGTACCTAGATCTTGTCCAATCGCAAATATTGAATTATCTGGGAACCCTGCTTCTTTTAGTAAGTTAACTACTTGATCAAAATACCTTCCATCTTTAAGAAAGACAAGTGTTTCAGAATTTTTTGCAATTTCTTTTACTGTAGTCAAATCATAACAAGATGGAATTATTGATACTTTTTCAGCACCTTCTGCAATACTTACTCCAACTTTTGATGCAAAAGTAAACATGGAAACTATTCCTGGAATTACATTAATTTTTACTGACGGAAAATTTTTTTCAATTTCTTTATGCATGTATATCCATGTACTATACAAATAAGGATCTCCTACAGTTAGATAGACTGCATTTTTTCCTGAAAGAACAACTTCTGCCATAATTTTTGCATTTTTCTTCCAAGTTTCTTCAAGGACTTTTTGGTCTTTAGTCATTGGAAAAATTAATTTTATAATCTCTTGATTTTTGGATTTATCAATTAAAGATGATACCACTGATAATGCAATGCTTGGTCTATCTTCCTTAGAAGCAGGACACAAAATTACATCTGCATTATGAATTGCATTTACGGCCTTTACAGTTAGTAATTCAGGATCGCCGGGTCCTACCCCAATTCCTATTAATTCAGGCATGAAAACTATGATTTTTTCCCAATTAAAAAGCTAGATTAGCCTTTGGTGGCGGAAATAATGGTTACTGGGTTGCGAGCAAGCATCATTGTTCCCTTTGAGGTTTTCCTGCTCTTTGATATTGTTACTTGAGTAATATCTACAGATTGGAATGATAAATCATCAAGAATTTGTAAAACCGAATAAAGTGTTTCAATTAGAATAATTCCAATAACAATTCTTCCTCCAGGTTTTAATTTTTGTTGACTGAGTTTTACAATTTCTTGAGTGTCTCCGCCTGTACCTCCAATAAAAATAGCGTCAGCATCTTCTAGTTCTTGAATTTTTTCTTTAGCATTGCCAAAAATAACTGAAATGTTGGATAATTCAAATTTTTCAATATTTTTTTTTGTTAATTCAATTGCATTAGAATCATAATCGATGGCAATGACTTTACCAGACTCTTCTACTTGGAGTGCTGCCTCAATTGAGATGGACCCGCTGCCACATCCTATATCATATACAGTTTGTGTAGGCTTTAGTCGAGCTTTGCTTAATTGAATAGTTCGAATTTCTTCTTTAGTAATTGGTACATTTTCTGAACGTTCAAAAAATTCATCAGGAATGCCTGGAGTTTTGAAATTCCACATTTTTTATCTCCAGATAAAATTGGAATTAGATATTAATCCCACTGGAACCACTTCCAAGTGTCTGGTATAGGGTATAAGTTACAATCCAGACGAATAGGTACAAGAAGATATAGCTACCAATAGCTTGAGTAACAATTTTTTTTCTATCAGATGAAGGTAGCTGCATTTTCATTCCTTTGGCTACAACTATCGTTCCAGCAAAAACTATAATCATAAATCCAATAGATGCCCAACGTCTTTCTTCACCTTCAATTGGTTCAAAGGCAAAAGTGGCAATCGTTCCTGCTATTACCGCAAGTCCTACTCTTAACCAAAATAATTTGTTTAGTTTTCTTTCTGTCTCAGTTGGCATTACCTGTTCTTTAGATGGATCAGTTGGAGGTGTTGTGCTAGGAGTAATTTCCTCAGTCTCTGGTGTCTCCTCTGGTTCACTTTCTATAGCCTTTTTTTCAGTATCTTCAGGCTCTGGAGTGGGTTTTGAGGTTTTCTTTTTGTGTTTTGCCAAGTAAATTTCTAGTCTGTCTCAAGTGAGCCTCGTTTAAAATCTTTGGTAGGAAAATAAGCATGAAAACAGCAAGAGTATAATTTCACATATAGAATAATTTGATATGACACTTGCCGGAATTGAACTAAAATATTTGGTAAACAAGATTTCTGAGGAAGTTCAAGGGTACTATGTAAGTAATATCTGGGGAATTACCAAAAACAGTATTTTATTCAAATTACATCATCCGGATAAAACTGATGTTTTTATGATGATTTCTACATCAGGTTTATGGTTAACTTCTGTAAAAATTGAACCAATTGAATCAAACAAGTTGTTAAAGAGATTACGTAGTGATCTTTTGAGATTAAAAATTAAAAAAATTGAACAGATTGGATCTGAGAGAATTGCATATTTCACATTTTCAGGATTTGATAAGGAGTTTGTAATTATTGGTGAATTTTTTGGTGATGGAAATATTCTACTTTGTAATGATGAAATGAAAATATTGGCTTTACAACATTCGATAGATGTAAGACACCGAAAATTAGGTGTTGGAATGAAATATGCTACTCCGCCTCAAAGTGGATTGGATATTTTTCACATATCAGATTCAGATTTTGAAGAGCTTAAAACTTCAGATCTTATTGCTGGAAAATGGCTAGGAAGAACTTTGGGTTTGCCCAAAAAATATGTAGAAGGGATTTTCGAATTGGCAAATGTTGATTCTAAGATTGTTGGATCCAATCTAAGTCATGATCAAGTTGATAAAATTCTTCAAACCACCAAGGAAGTAGTAGAAAATGTAACTACTGGCAAACATGAACCAGTTATAATTAGAAATGAAATCTCTGAGGTTTTGCCTATCAAGCTAGGGAAATCATCTGAAAATTTTACTCCCGTCAACAGTTTCATGGAAGGGCTCGATAAGGTATTTACTGAAAATATTCTAGAAAAGGGAAAAACCCTCCAAACGGGAGAATCTGACAAAAAAATCAAAGATTTGGAGTCTCAGTTATCTGAGCAGGAAAAAGCAATAGAAACAGTCAAGGAAAAATCAAAATACATCACAAATCTTGCAAATTCCCTTTATGAGATGATATCAAAGGGAATTACCTCAATTGAAGATGATCAGGCTGAAGATATTTTGGCAGAAAAAAATGCAAAGTTGGTAAAAGAGAAAGGAATTTCATTGATTGTAATCAAGGATGAAAAAATAAAGATAAACCCACAAGCTCCGCTGCAATCTATTGCTTCTGTTTTATTCAATGAGGCAAAAAGACAATCAGGGGCAATTACTTCTATTGAAAAGATCAGAGATAAGACAAAGAAAAAACTGGAAAAGACAAAAAGTAAATCTGATGCAGAAACAAAAGAAATTCTAGTTTCAGAGCTAAGAAAAAAAAATTGGTATGAAAGGTATCGTTGGTTCTTTACTTCAGATGGATTATTAGCAATTGGTGGAAGAGATGCACCATCTAATTCTGCAGTTGTTAGAAAACATCTAGGAAAAAATGATAAAATATTTCACGGTGATATTTTTGGATCCCCTTTCTTTATACTGAAAGATGCAGAAAATCCATCAAACATTAGTATGAATGAAGTTGCACATGCTACTGTTTGTTTTAGCAGAGCATGGCGTGAAGGAATGCACGGTCTCAGCGCTTATTGGGTATTTCCTGATCAAGTAAAAAAATCAGCTCCTAGTGGACAATTTCTTCCTAAAGGATCATTTACAATTGAAGGGAAAAGAAATTTTGTAAATATTCCAGCTCTTAAATTGGCAGTAGGTATTATTCCTCAAGAAGATAATTACTTGTTAACATCAGGTCCCCCTTCGACAATTAAGAAAAATTCTCTTTGTTATGCCATTATTGAACCTCATGGTTCAGAGATGGTAGAAGTAGCAAAAAAAATTAAAATAGAATTTTCCAAAATAGAGGAAGAAATTACAAAACAAATTAGCATTGATGATTTTGTGAGAGCCCTTCCTGCAGGTCAGAGTCAGATAAAGGAAGTTGGATATGGCGACGCAGCCTGAAAATGAGCCTATATTTTTTGTTGATGCAATGCTAGGAAATATAGCTAAAAAACTAAGGCTGATGGGATATGATACAAAGTATTTTTCTGATGTTGAAGATGAATCACTAATCCAGACTGCCAAAAAAGATAATCGAATTGTAATATCTCGTGACGAAGATTTAGTTAGAATTTCCACAAAAAATGATGTCAATGGTATCTTTATCCACAGTGATAAAGAAGTAGAACAATTTTATGAAATTCTGGATTACTTGAACCTGGAAACAGTTGAGATTAGTGGGGAAAAGGCAAGGTGTCCCAATTGTAATTCTACAACTGAGTCTATAGATAAAAACAATATTTATGAAAAAATACCACAGAAAGTGCTTGATTACAATGAAAAATTTTGGATATGTAAAAATTGTGACCAAATTTTTTGGGAAGGAACTCATATTCAAAATTTACAAAAATTGGTAAGGGTTCTAAATGAAAGAAGAAAATAAAATTACACTTGAAGATGGCGCTATCCTTGTAAAAACTGCAAGAAATGTGGTAACTGAGTATCTAAAAGATGGAAAAAAAATTACACTTGAAAAAAACATTCAAGATAAATTTTCATTTAATTCTGGAGTTTTTGTTACTTTGAATAATCCTATAGGTCTACGTGGTTGTATAGGATATCCATTACCTGACAAAAAATTGTTTAATGCTCTTGAAGATGCATCAATTGCTGCAGCAGTTGAAGATCCTCGATTTCCTTCAGTAAAGTCAGAGGAATTAGATTCGATAACCTTTGAGGTTACTGTTCTTACTCCACCAGAAACGATCATAGTGGATAATCCTCAAGAATATCCAGGAAAAATCAAGGTAGGTCGAGATGGCTTGATAGTAAGATATGGGTACAATTCGGGTCTACTATTGCCTCAAGTTCCTATTGAATGGGGTTGGAATGCAAAAGAGTTTCTTGAGCATACATGTGAAAAGGCTGGTTTACCTCGAGATTATTGGGAAAAACCTGACATTGAGGTTCAAAAGTTTCAAGGAATCGTTTTCAAAGAAAAGGAACCTAAAGGCGAAATTATTGAAGAAGAGTTATCGGGTTAGGTGATTCAGTATCAAGAGTTATCTCTTGTCCGTCATTTAAGGAAGAAAATTCTTCTTCTGTAACTGTTACAAGTGGGATATTTGCCAAAGCACATCCTGTTGCTACAGTAAGATCAACTTTTTCACATATCATAGCAAGTGGAGCAGAATTGTTAGATTTGATTGAATAAATTGTATAAGCCCCAACACTACTTCCTACCCCATAAGGAAAAAGTAAGATAGAGTCTTTGATTGATTTGTTATACAAATCATGGTTTTCCTCGCTAACAATTCCTGTTTTTTTATCAACTGTTCCAAGAAAGTTTATGGGGTTTGTAGATTTTAGAATCTTGCCAGTTGCCTTTCCTTTAACAAGAATTTTTTTCATGCTGTCTCATCTTCAATAATTTTGGATAAAGGTTTGAGATTTACACCTACTCCATTTGAATTTTTTAGATAATATGCTCCTTTAATGCTGTTAGTAGTTACTGCATCAACTTCATCTTTTTTAATCAAGGGTGTTAAACAAGTGCAACAGTCAGAAAGAATTTCACATCCTGCTCGTTCTAATTCATTTGTATGACCAAGTTTGGTTGCCTGTTCTTTTACCGCTCTAGGGCAAAAAATCATACATCTTTTCTTAAACGATCGTCCTTTGAGCTTTACAGCCAGATCAGATATTTCCTCTAAACCAAGCTGAGGGCTTCCAAGGGTGATCAGATCACCTTTTTCACTTGTGTTTAATTGATCATAAACTTTTTTCATCTCATCTTCATCAAAATCTACAGTTTCAGATTCGGGATTCTCTTCATCGAAATTGAACTTTGCACATGTCCCAGAAGTCCCCATACCCCCACAAAGTGATTTGCAGCTGCGAGTATCCATCTTTCCTATGCCTGAAATATTGACTGACTCGTTTCCAACTTTTCCGGCAAAAAATCCCAACATTCCGTAAGTGAGTTCATCTGGATTTTCCACTTTCATTCGTATGGTAAGGTTAGAGTGATCATCCTTTCGAAGAGAAGAGTAAGGACTCTTTCCTGTTAAGGCACTTGCCAATGCACTAAAGGCACTTTCTTTGTTTGTTTTTAGATTGTCAAAGGAATTGGCGTGAATAGCCGCATTGCTTTCTGCAAAAGAGACTTGTGTTCCACCTTCAGGAATATCAAAAATTTCGTAAGGAATGCAAGAAAAGGAAGGAATGACTCCCATATTTTCATAAGAATTTTTGATTGAAAGTTGTTTTGAAATAAAATTATCATCTAAACCATATTTTGATACATTATCAATATCAAAACCCATTGGATTCAGACTAGTCTTGACTTTAACTTTGGCATCTTTACTGATACTTCTTAGAAATTCTTCACCGGCGTCACCAATTGTATTATAGTTAACTCCTGAAAGATGTGCCCATTTTATTGGAATTAATTTTTCTGCCTCAGTTGCCTCACCAGTTGCAACAAGAATTCTGTAAGCCATCTCCATAATCTCCCCTTGTTCACCTTTTAGGGCAGATTCTTCTTCTCTAGTTAATTCCATGAGGACTGTTGATTATTACAGTATTAAAAAGGATTGACAATCTTAATTTTTTACATTAAATGCATCTTCAAAATTTTTAAGTTCCTAGATTGAATCCTAGATTTGTGAAGCTAGTAATTTTTGTAATTTTATGTATTATTGCGTTTTCAAGTTACAATCTAGTTTTTGGAGAACCTACAATTTTGCTTGAAGACTTGATTGTAGAGGAGTATGTTTCTGGTCTGTGTTGTTCAATTACTACGATGACTTTTGTTGAAAATGATATCCTAATTTTGCAAAAATCTGATGGCCAGGTCAGATTGATTAGAGATGGAGTATTACAAGAAAAACCAGTCCTTGATGTTAATGTAGATTCTATTGGTGAAAAAGGGATGTTGGGGATCACCAGTGTGGGCTCTTTTGTTTATTTGTATTTTACAGAGGCAAATGAAGATGGAGGAGAATCAATTGGAAATAGAATTTACAAATATGAATGGAATGGTAATTCCTTGATTAACCCAATTTTGCTAAAAGAACTTCCTTCCAACGTTTCTCATAATGGAGGAGCTATGGTTGCAGGACTTGATGGAAAAGTCTTTGCTGTGATAGGTGACACTCTACAATATGGACTGTTACAAAACAAGCCTATTGAATGGTTAGAAGGAGAAGATTTGGAAATAAAAGACAATGGAGTCATTTTCCAGCTAGAAACTGAAANNNGTAACAGGAAATTTGTGGGCTACTGAAAATGGAGATGATGACTTTGATGAGATTAATTTGATTCCTGAAAAATTCAACAGTGGTTGGATTGTAGTTATGGGACCAGCTTCAGAATCAGAGCTTGCCAATATGCCAGGTTATGAGGACTATACTTATGGGGATCCTAAATTTAGTTGGGAAAAAAATGTAGCCCCAACTGGGTTAGATTTTGCAAAATTTAACGAAATAACAAGTTATGATAATTCTCTTTTTGTTGGTGATTGTAACAATGGGAATATCTACAAATTTGAATTAAATGAAAATCGAGATGGATTTGAATTTGAAAAGGAATTTTTGCAGGATGCAGTAGTTAATGAAGATGAGAATTTAGATGAGATTATTGTAGGGACTGGTTTTGGATGCGTAACTGATGTTGAACGTGGACCCGATGGTTTTCTTTACATAGTTTCTTTGAGTGAAGGAAAA
>JABAOH010134891.1_pt1 | contig 57462 bp, 66 predicted proteins | sample 7062181 | NCBI WGS metagenome assembly JABAOH01 (sample SAMN14538630, study PRJNA623070) | marine sediment metagenome | biome: marine biome [ENVO:00000428]; feature: marine pelagic biome [ENVO:01000023]; material: deep marine sediment [ENVO:00002113]; isolation source: pool of 5 deep marine... | reverse complement strand
CGGCACGGTGACGCTCAACGCCGACGGGTCGTTCACCTACACCCCGGCCGCCGGCTTCACCGGCACCGACAGCTTCACCTACCTGGCGAACGACGGCGCCCTGGACTCGAACGCAGCCACGGTGACCATCGAAGTGCGTGCCGGACTCACCGATCTGGACATCGCCCAGTTCAAGGCGACCCATCGGGCCAGCTTGGGCAACTTCCGTGGTGTCAAGCTCACCGTGGTGATCAAGAACAACGGGACTGTAGACGTGGAAGGCACGGCGACGGTGGTAGGTACCCAGAATGAGGTTCCCGTCTACACCAGCACGTTCCCGGTGTCCGATCCCACCGGCAACGGACGCACCCGGTACATCTTCATCGTGGACCTCGCTGCGTTCTACCCAAAGCTGGCGTCCGGTGATCTCAACTGGACCGCAACGTTGAGCGTGCCCGGCGACGTGGACCCGTTGGATGAGGCCACCGCGATGACGCGCATCGTGGAGTAGCCCCCGAAGCGCAACGGCGGCAGGCCGGGCCCGACTGATGGGCCCGGGCTGTCTGCGTAGCATGAGGGCCGGAGACGCATGCTGGTCGCCACCGACGTCCTGCTCGCCATAGGATCGACGCCGCTGGTGCGCGTGGATGCTCCTGCGGACCGGGCGGAGGTGTGGGCGAAGTGGGAGGGCGCCAACCCGACCGGGTCGATGAAGGACCGTATGGCGCTGGCCATGGTGGAGGGTGCGGAACGCCGCGGCGAGATCGGCCCCGGCTCTCGGGTCGTGGAGTACACCGGCGGCAGCACGGGTAGCTCCCTGGCGATGGTGTGCGCCGCCAAGGGCTACCGGGCCCACCTGATCAGCAGCGACGCCTTCGCCGCGGAGAAGATCGCCACAATGCGCGCCCTCGGTGCCTCCGTCGAGGTGCTCCCCAGCGAAGGCGGCCGGGTGACTCCGCCGCTCATGACCGCCATGCGCTCCCGAGTTGAGGAGCTGGCGACGGAACCGGAGACCTATTGGACCGACCAGTTCAACAACCCCGACAACGCCGCCGGCTACCGCCCGCTGGGCACGGAGATCCTCGACCAGCTCGGCGAGGTCGACGCTTTCGTGATGGGAGTGGGAACCGGAGGCTGCTTCTCGGGAGTCGCCGAGGTGCTCAAAGAGCAGAACCCCGATGTGCACTGTGTGGCGGTGGAGCCGGAGGCGTCCCGCAACCTCTCCGGGGGGCCGCTGGGAGGGCACCGTCTGGAGGGGATCGGAGTCGGCTTCGTTCCGGCCACGGCTCGCATGGATCTGTGCGACGAGATCCTCGCGGTGTCCGACGAGGACGCCTTTACGACGGCGCGCTCGCTGGCGAGCTCGGCCGGAGTGTTCGCCGGTAGCACCTCGGGAGCGAACGTTGCCGCCGCCCGGCGGGTGGCGGAACAACTCGGGCCCGGCCGCCGCGTGGTCACCGTTCTGTGCGACACCGGACTCAAGTACCTGGCGGGCGATCTGTACGGGATCACGCGGCGCACCGGCGGGATGGACTTCCGTCCCTAGTGGAGGGACTCGGCGGCGACCACAATCGGGCTGTGCAGTGGCGTTGGTGAGGAACCGGCATGCGTGAGTACACCGACGGGTCGACCGCGATCGTGCGGGGTGCGCTTGACGCCGGCTGCACCTTCTTCGCCGGCTACCCCATCACGCCGGCGTCGCCAATCCTCATGATGATGATGCGAGAACTCCCTTCCCGGGGAGGCGTCGCCGTGCAGGGCGAGGACGAGATCGCCTCGATCGGCATGTGCATCGGCGCCACCATNNGGCGCCACCATGGCGGGTGCCCGGGCGATGACGGCTACCAGCGGACCGGGTATCAGCCTCTATAGCGAGAACATCGGGCTGGCGATCATGGGCGAGGTACCGCTGGTCATCGTGGACGTGCAGCGACTGGGCCCGGCCACCGGGGGCGCCACGACCGCGGCGCAAGGGGATGTGCAGTTCGTGCGCTGGGGAACCGCAGGGGGCTATCCGATCATTGCACTTGCGCCATCATCGATCACCGAGTGTTACACGCTGACGATGAATGCCTTCGACCTCGCGGAGCGCTTTCGCTGTCCGGTCTTCGTGCTGACCGACAAGGAACTCAACCTGACGATGAACACCGTGGAGGTGGACGGCTATGCGCCGGCTCCCGTTAGGGACCGGCGCGGCGTGGTGGGGGAGTCGGACATCCCTCCCTACCGGTACCGGCCGGCGGACGGGGTGCCCCCGCTGTTGCACTACGGCGGTGACAGGACCGTTCGCTTCACCGGCTCCACCCACGACGAGGCCGCCTTCATCACCAAAGACCCGCCCACAGTGGAGGCGCTCAACCTGCACCTTGCGGCCAAGATCGAGCGCCACCGTGACGAGATCGAGATGGTGGTGGCGGATCTTCAACCCGAGGCGAGCACCTTGCTGGTCTCCTACGGGATCACCGCCGGAGCGATGCGAGCCGCGGTGCGCATCGCTCGCAGCCGGCGGCGAGCGGTGTCGGCGCTCACCGTCCACAGTCTGTGGCCGCTGCCCGAGACCGCGCTCGAGATGGCACTGGAGGGCGTCTCCCGAGTGGTAGTGGCGGAGCTGAACCTGGGTCTGTACCGAAGAGAGATCGAACGCCTGGCAGGAAGCCGCGAGGTCGTAGGCGTCAACCGGATCGATGGTGAGCTGATCACGCCGGAGCAGCTGTTGGAGGCGATCCAGTGACCACCGCCGGTACCACCTTCGTCCCGCTGGCCAGCTACCGCAACGACACCCCTTACCCCTTCTGTCCGGGTTGCGGCCATGGCCCGATCCTCGACGGGCTCAACGCAGCTCTCCTCCGGTTGCAGGCGGATCCCCGCCGGGTGGTGCTGGTCAGCGACATCGGCTGCTCGGGGCTCTCCGACCAGTACTTCGCTACCAGTGCCTTCCACGGTCTGCACGGACGCTCCATCACCTACGCCAGCGGCATCAAGCTGGCGCAACCTGGGCTGGACGTGGTGGTGATCATGGGAGACGGCGGCGCCGGGATCGGGGGCGCTCATCTCATCAACGCGGCGCGGCGCAACATCGGTATCACGGTGCTGGTCTTCAACAACCTCAACTTCGGCATGACCGGCGGCCAGCACTCGGTGACCACACCTTCCGGGGCCGTGACCTCGACTACCCCCGAGGGCAATCTGGAGCGCCCGTTGGACATCTGCACCACCGTCGGCGCCAACGGAGCGCAATACGTGTTTCGGGGCACGAGCTTCGATGAGGAGCTCCCGGAGCGCATCGCCGAGGCCATGCGGTGCGGCGGCTTCGGCCTCCTCGACATCTGGGAGCTGTGCACCGCCTACTTCGTGCGTACCAACAAGCTCTCCCGCGCCACCCTGCAGCGCACACTGGAGGAGCTGCAGTTCCCCACCGGCGTGCTCTACCGGAGAAAGCAGCCCGAGTATGCGGCCGCTTATCGCCGAGTCCACGGCGACGATGGCGCGGGGCACCTCACCATGCCGATGGCCCAGAAGTACCGCTCGGGTCTCGACCGCCGGCTCGCCCTGGTGGTGGCGGGCTCGGCGGGCGGCAAGGTGCGCTCGGCGGTGCGGCTCATGGGAGGCGCCGCCATCATGTCCGGTCTGTGGGCGGCCCAGCGCGACGACTACCCGGTCACGGTGAAGACGGGCCATAGTCTCTCGGTGCTGGTGCTCGCTCCCGAAGAGATCCACTACAGCGGGGTCACCGCTCCCGACGTGCTGCTGGTGTTGACCCAGGACGGATGGCGCAAGGCGGTTCGGTACCTCACAGCTATGACTGCCGACCAGACGGTATTCGTCACCCCGGAGTTTGCCGGGGTGGACACTGCAGCGACGGTGGAAGTGCTCGACCCGGCAACGGCGCCGGTACGCCTCGGCAAGGCCGATCTGGCAACGGCGTTGCTCGCCGCCGTCACGAGGCGTCTCGACCTCTTTCCCATTGCGGCTCTGGAGGAGGCGGCACGCCAGCAGGAGGGGCGCCTTGCGGCGCGCAATCTGCAGGCCATCGCGGCGGGAGTCCACCTGGCGTAAGCGAGTCTCGGTCGTCTCCGGGCGGGGAGCGTGGTGGCCGCCGATGCCGCAGCCTCGACAGTGCCATTGTCCCCTGGTGTCGCCGCGCCGCTCTGGAGAGACTAGAGAGTGGAGCGCCGGCGCGGGGGCAGCTCGCAGGGGAACAAAACCATGCGAACAGACGTTCGTAGAAGTGCTGGCCTTGTTACGGCCGGCAGGTGAAACGCGTATGCAGCACACTCCCCACAATCCCCGTCGCAGCCCCCGCCGCGGCCTCGCCGGCGAGATCGTCGACGAGCGCGGGCGGCTCACCACCGACCTGGTCAGCCAGTACCTCGCCGGGATCGGCGAGTACGAGCTGCTCACCGCCGAGCAGGAGGTAGAGCTGGCGCAGCAGATCGAGGCCGGCGAGACCGCCCAGGAGCGCTTGCAGGCCGGTGACTACCCGGCCGAGGAGCGGGCTGCGCTCGACCGCGCCGTCGCCGCGGGCAAGGAGGCGAAGGACACCTTTCTCAACGCCAACCTGCGCCTCGTGGTGTCCAACGCCCGCCGCTATGCCAACGCCTCGGGCATCGATTTCCTCGACCTGGTGCAGGAAGGCAACCTGGGGCTGATCCGGGCGGTGGAGAAGTTCGACTGGCGCAAGGGCTTCAAGTTCTCCACGTATGCCACCTGGTGGATTCGCCAGGCGATCACCCGTGCCATCGCGCAGAAGTCGCGCACCGTGCGCATTCCGGTCCACCTGCACGACATCCTCGGCGTGGTGCGCGGCACCCGCACCAGCCTGCGGGCGACGCTGGGGCGCGATCCCACCGTGGACGAGATCGCCGAGGAGACCGGCATCGATCCGGAGCGGGTGGAGCTGGCTCTCGAAGTCTCCGAAACCGTGTCTCTGGAGCAGCCCGTCGGCGAGGACGGCGCCCAGCTCGCCGACTTCATCTGGGACCAGGACGCCGCCTCCCCGGAGCGGATGGCGGAGCAGGCCGAGGTAGGAAAGGCGGTCCGTGATTCGCTGGCACGCCTGCCGGATCGCGAAGCTCTCATCTTGCAGCTCCGCTACGGGCTCCTCGACGGGCGTCCCCGTCCCCTCGACGAGATCGCTCGCGAGGTGAAGCTGACCCGGGAGCGGGTGCGCCAGCTGGAGAAGCTGGCTCTGACCCGGCTGCGGGAGAACGCCGCCGACGTTCACGAACCGGATCCGGCGTAACCCGCTAGAGCTCGTCAACGCGCCATGCGGCGGATGATCTCCCTGGGGTATTCCGGGAAGTAGCGAGCAATCACCGGCAACTCGAAACGGGCCAGGATCGACTCTTTGGGCTCGCGCTCCAAGAGAAACCGGAAGGACTCCTCGAGCAACGCCTCGGCGTCGGCCCCGCCGCCCAAGCGTTGCACCTCGTCGGGCGTCGTCCGCACCTCGTGCTCCGTGGATCCGGACGCCTCGGCCACCTCGACCCGAAACGTGTCCGCGTCGAGGCGCGTCACCGTGATACGTGCCATCTCGAGCAGCAGGGTACTCGCCGGTCGCCTGCCGCGGCCGCCTCACCCCGCGCGCCTACACTGACCGGAGCGAGCGCCGTGAAGGGCGGCGGCGAGTCCGGGGAGGCGGAACGATCCAAGACCTCTGGGAACGCTACCGCACCGGAGACACCGCGGCCCGCGAGGGGCTCATCCTCCACTACTCGCCGTTGGTCAAGTTCGTCGCGGGACGGATCGCTGCCGGGCTCCCGTCGCACGCCGATCGCGACGACCTGATCTCCGACGGCCTGGTGGGCCTGATCGACGCCGTCGAGCGCTTCGAGCCGGAACGAGGCGTGCCTTTCGAGGCCTATGCGACGCAGCGCATCCGCGGAGCCATCCTGGATGGGCTGCGATCACTCGACTGGATGCCGCAGCGGACTCGGCGGCTCTCCAAGCAGGTAGACGCCACCATTTCCCGCCTCTCGCAGGTATTGGGCCGGGTGCCCACCGACGAGGAGGTCGCCCTCGATCTCGACCTGGAGACGGAAGCCGTGGAGCGGGTGATGGTCGACACCACCGCGCTCGGGTATGCATCGATGGACGCCCCTGTGTTGGGAGACGAGCGGGATGCCTCCTTCTCCGAGCTGGTGCGTGATCCGGCCGCCATCGATCCGGAGCAGCGCGCCCTGCTGCGAGAGGCTCTCGAGGTGCTGCCCGACCGGGAACAAACCGTCATCGCGCTCTACTACCGAGAGGGCATGACTCTGGCAGAGATCGGCAAGGTGCTGGGGATCTCGGAATCTCGGGTATGGCACCTGCACGCCCGGGCCGTGCGCATCCTCCGCGCCCGGCTGACGGTGAATGAGTGAATCCCGGCTACTTGATGCGCGCCGCGCCCAGCTCGTTGCTGAACAGCCAGGCCACCAGGGGGCCGATCTCGATCAGCTCGGACGAGTAGACCGCCGGAGACACGGCACCCGACCCGCGCAGCGGGCCGTCGGCGCGGCTCGCGGCCATGGCAGTCAGCCGATTCCTCCACATCGCGAAATTGGACGCCCGCAGGTCGACCCATCCTTTCGCGGCCCACACGTCCCGCTCCTCGGCGGAGACGTCGATCCGGTCTGCGGTGGGCACTTCGGGGATGCGCAGGAAGGGGCCCCGGATCAGCTCCCGTCCATCGGCGGTGAGGATGGGGATACCCAGAGACGTCACGGTGTCCCGCAACACGTCGTCGCCCTCGAGGCGCTTGGCGACCCGTTCCGCCAGCTCTTCGGGGGTGGCTGCCAGTACGGCCGCCACGGTGCCGTACTCCAGCTTGAGGAACTCTGCCTCCCACAGCAGCTTGGAGAGCTCGGGGGGTCCTAGCTGACCGAGCGCAACGCTGGGGGTGCCCGTGGATTCTTCCAGCCGTCGCAGCTGGTCCAGGACATCGGGTCGTAGTACTCCCGCCCGGTAGGTGGGCCCCATCATGGCGGAGTCGAGGGCGCCGAGCACCTCGTAGCCTGTGTTTCCACCGCGGATCTCCAGCACGCAGACGTGGGCGATCTCCTCCGGGGTGAGGAACTCCATTTGACCCACGGCGGTGATGGTCTCGAATTCGCCGCGGGTGAAGAGGCCGTTCTCTCCGGTATCCACCACCGGCAGGCGCAGCTCTCCCAGCCGGGAGAAGCCGGCAGGATCCATACGCAGCTGCAGCCGCCTACCGAGGGGAACAGAGCGTGCCCGGTAGAGGTGAACCTCCTCGCCGTGTTCCCGGATGGGGCGGGTGGCCACATCGGTGTAGCCAATCATGGCCGCCGGTTTGAGCTCTTTCACCAGAGGCCCGCCGGACGTCCGCGCCATGAGGAAGAGCAGACCGGTGTGGGCAAAGGCAACCGCCGTCTTCGTCATGAGGACCGACGACGGCCGATCCTCGCTGTGGGTGTAGGGGATGTCGAGGCCCATGCCGCCGGTGCCGGTGGTGCCCACCTTGAGGTACAAGCGCGTGCCGGCATCCTGCAGCGCGCGGTGCAGCACCTGCACATGCCGGATGAGCTGCGGCACCGCCTGCGACAAGATCAACGTCTCCACCTCGCCGATCACCATGGCCGCCTCGTCCGCGGTGGGTGCTCCTTCGCCGAGGCGAGCCAGGCTCCTCTCGGCTCGCACCGATGCGGTGTAGACGTCTTGATAGCTGATGGCGGTGGCAGTGTTGATGGCGTCGACGACCACGTCGGGTCGGTGCCTGAGGATGAGGGCGGCCAGCGCCGAGTGACGGTACGCAGGGTCGAAAGGCCCCAGGAGGTCGGCAAACACCGCATCCCTGGCGGCGCCGTCCGCTAGGACGGCGCGGCGCGATAGCCTGCTGTGCTCGCTGCGCTGGAACACGTCTCCCCACTCCGCCTCGAAGCGGATGGGCCGGTCGCCGAACTCGCTGCGCAAGGCGGCCACTGTGCCGGCGGCTCTCTCCTCGGTGCGGGCGGCGACGACGATTACTCGCGGGTCCAGGTCGGAGGCGATGCTGCGGACCACCTGGCGACCCACGAGCCCGGCTCCTCCGAGTACCAGGAAGACCTCGCCGCTCATGACGCTCCTCGCTCTCGTCGGTTCTCACTCGGCGGGCTCCCGTCCCGCCCGCCTTCCGGACGTTCGATCCTGCCAATCGAGGTACTGCTGCCGGCATTCTTCAGAGCAGAACTCCGATCCGGCCCGGCGTGCCCGTCCATCCCAGAGGCATCGGCCGTGCAGTCGACGCAACCAGGCCGGGTCGTAGACGGGCGGCGCCGAAGGCTCGGCTCCCCCTGGGGGTGGTGCCGCAGGAGCGCCGGATGGCGTGTCCCTGTTCTGCTCAGGGGGCTTGCGGTGCGACCCTCGGGTGTCTGGGGCATTCCGTCACGATCAGGTGGCTCAGCACGGCATCTTCTCTCGACTCCGGCTCCCAGCGTACGCCGCTCCCTCCCCGTCGAACAGGGACCAATGTCCACTGCACATCACCCTCCCAGGAATCGCTTCCGGTTCACCACCGCCCGCTGATGACGTCCCCGGGCGATGCACTTCCCGCCCTGGTGGGCCTCGACGCGGAACAGGATCCGGGAACCCGCGGCCTCGATGACCTCGGCGGTTGCGCGCACCTCAGCACCAAGGGGACTGGGAGCCAAATGCTCCAGTTCGATGCGGGTGCCGACGCTGGTGGCCTCCGGGGGGAGATGCTCCTGCGTGGCGGCCACCGCCGCGGCCTCCAACCAGGCCACCAGGCGGGGTGTCGCCAGCACGGGAACATCCCCGCTGCCGAGGGCGAGGGCGGTGTCCTCCTCGGCAACGACCGCCGCGTGCTCTCCGCTGGCTCCCACCGGCGGCGTCATGGCCTCAGGGTACCGCTTGGCCCTCCTGGAGCGGGCCACTCCGGGGTCCCGTCACCTCAGCTCGGGAGCGAGCGGATGAAGTCGCCTACTGCGCTCTCGTAGGCGACGGGGTCGGCGTTCCACGCCCGCACGTGGCCGGCGCCCTCGACCCGCCGGTACGTGACCAGGTCGGGCCGGGCCGCAGCCAGGGCGTCGGCGAGGGCCGGCGGCAGCGACTCATCGGCGCTTCCTTGGAACAGCAAGATCGGCGTGGCCAGCAAATCGGCGCGCCGCAAATGGTCGAAGTCGTCGAAGTCGACGCCGAACCTGAGCTCAGCCAGCAACTTGGCGGCAGCGGTGATCATCATCGGCACGCGCAGGCCGACCACAGGAAGCCGCTCGTCACCGGCGCGCACGTCGATGGCGCCTCCCAGGTCGAGTTCCGGGGAGTCCAGGATCACGCCGCTCACGTCGGCCGCGAGCGGTGACTCGTAGAGGAAGCTGACCACAGCCGCTCCGCCCATGCTGTAGCCGAAGAGGAGCAGGCGCCGTGCCCCGTGCTGCTGCGCGTAGCGGACGGCAGCTTCGAGGTCTCGCCACTCTGTGGAGCCGTGGCCGTACCGCCCGGACGGGTCCTGAGGAGTCCCAGGGTCGTTGCGGTAGGTGATCGCCAGGGCGGTCACCTCGTGCGCTGCCAGGGTGGGCAGGATCCGTAGTGTTTCCATGCGGCTGGCACCCTTGCCGTGCACCAGAATGGCCCAGGTGTCGCCGCCCGCAGGCACCAACCAGGCGGGGAACTCTCCGATGTCGGATTCATAGCGGACTTCTTCGAAGGGCAGCCCGAGGGCGGTGTCGGGATCACCGAAGTAGGCGAAAGGATCAAGGTGAGCGGGAGCTCCCGACTCAGGAGGCCGGCCGCTCAAAACCGCGAAGGTACGCACCACCCGGTCGTCGTCGGCTTCCAGGATTCCCTGCACCCGGCCGTAGCCGCCCTCCCATTGCAGGCCCCAGGTGCCGGGAGCCAGGAGGTCGGCCGGGGGATCGGAAGGCGCCTCCAGAGTGACCGTCCCCTCGCCGGCGGCCAGCAGTCGCAGGTCGTAATCGACTGCGGCTTCCGGTTCGATGTCGAAGGCCCCTCGCCGGATCTCGGTGGCGAAGTGCCAGCCGCCGCCGACCACTACAGCCACCAGCAAGATGGCGATCACCCCCGCCGCCCACACCAGGGCCCGCCTCCTTCTCCGCCCACCCGGCGACGGCGTGGGGATTGCCTCACGGGGCGGCATCGTAGTGCTCATGAGCTCCTCCCCGGTTGGCGCGGTGACGTGCACCTGCGGCACCGGTCCCCGGCGCGGCACCCGCCGCCACGATCCTGGTGACCGCGAGCCTACGCCCGTGCTGTAGCGGGTGCGCTGGCCCGCTCCGGCACTCCGCGACAGCAGGGCAGGTCGAAGGGTTGGCCGATCAGCCGGTGGACGGCTGCAGGGTGGCCTTCCAGAGTGGGGTGGCTCCCAGCAGCAGCGCACAGGTGATCAGCAGCCCCGGGCCGAGGCGCACCACGGCGAGCAAGTTGTACTGCTCGGCGGCCCAGGTTCCCAACAGGGCGCCCACGGGAAGGGCTCCCCAGGCGATGGCCCGCGACGCCGCGGTGACCCGACCCAGCAATTGATCCGGCGTGTAGGCCTGGCGCATGGTGGCGAGGCTGACGTTGAGCCACGGGATACCCACGAAGGCGAAGAGGAATAGCAGCGAGGCGGACACGGGCCCCGGGGCGAAGGTCACCGCCGAGAAGCCGATGCCGAAGATCAGCATCCCCAGCACAAAGGCGCGACCCACCCCCAAGCGGCGGCACGCCAGGGGAGCGCTCAGGGCTCCCAGCACCCCGCCGAGGCCCATGGCGGCGAACAGGAGCCCCAAGCCGTCGGGATCGCGTATTCCCAGTAGCTCCATGCCCACCAAGACCAGCACTGCTTCCAGGAATCCCGTGACGAAGTTGACGATCGACCCGCCCAGCGAGGCGAGGCGCAGTCGGAGATCCCGCCACAAGAAGGTGAATCCCTGGCGCGCTTCGGTGAGCAGGCCCTCCGGTTCTCCAAGCTCGCGATCGGTTACCTGTCCCAGCAGCAAGATGGCGACGGCCGATACCAGGAAGGTGAGGCCATTGAGCGTGAAAGCCGCGGTGTAGCCGATGGTTGCCGCCACGAACCCGCCGATGGGTGGCCCGAGCACGAACGTGATCTGCTGGCTGAGGGCAAGCCGGGAGTTGGCGCTCGCCAGCAGGTCCTGCGAGACGATCGAGGGAAGGAAGGCGTAGAGGCTGCTGGTGAAACTCGCCGCCAGGCTTCCTACCAAAAAGGCGATGGCCACCACCATCCAGACGCGGGCGTGGCCGCCGGCGGCGAGGAAGGCCAGTACGAAGAAGGCGATGGCCCGTAGCACGTCGGAGGCGATGAGCACGGGGCGGAGGCTGACCCGGTCGAGCAGCGCCCCGCCGATGAAACCGAAGAGCAGCGTGGGCAGGGTCTCGGCGGTGAAGATGTAGCCGAACAGCGTGGGTTGCCGAGTGAGGGTCTGGGCAACGAACGCCGGTACGGTGAGATAGGCGACGTAGTCCCCGAGCTGGGACACGCTCTGGCCACCCCACAGCGCGTAGAAACGCCTCCCCAAGCCGTGCCGGACCGCGCCTTCAGTCCCCGGAGCGGCCACTATCCGCCTGGTCGCCTCGGTCATGTTCCGCAGAGGCTACACCACCGGCGACCGCGCGTCTTTGCAGCAGACGCCCGGAGCGCACGCGCCGGAGTGCCGGGCGGGGAGGTCACTCTCTAGCATCCGGCCGGCACCCGCGCCGAGAGGAGAGCCATGGCACTCAAGATCCCCCCGCCCTGCGACGTGACCATGGGCTTCCGGATAGTGGAGAAGGGCGAACGTGCTACCACCTGGGAGTGGACGCCGGACGAGCGTTTCGAGAACCCGGCCGGGGTCATTCAAGGAGGCCTGATCGGCGCCTTCCTCGACACGGTGAACGCCGCCACGGTGGTGCGCGGGCTGGAGAACCGCAAGGCGACCCTGGCTACCGTGGAGCAGAAGACGTCGTTTCTACGACCGGTCGCAGCGGGAACGCGGCTGGTGGGAGAGGGGCGACTGGTCTCGATAGGAAGCCGGTTGGCTTTCGTGGAGAGTCACGCCACCAACCCCGCCGGGAAGCTCGTGGCCACCTCGACATCGACGTGGGCGCTGCTGCCGCGTGCAGTTCCCCCGGGTGAGGAGACGGCGCCACCGCCGGGAGGAGCCCCGCCGGCTGGTAGCCTGCCGGCGTAGGCTCGAAACCCGGTGGAGGCCATGAGCAACGCCAAGGAGATCCCGGAGCTCGTCGGCGAGCTGGTCGACCTGTCCAAGGAGTACCTCCGGCAGGAGACGGTCGAGCCGGCCAAGCGTCTGGGCCGCGCCGCGGGTCTCGGGTTCCTCGCCGGGCTATTGCTCAGCCTGGGTGCGCTGCTGCTGTCGGTCGCCTTGCTGCGATTCGTAATCGACTTGTTGCCGAGCTCCGAGCTGTGGAGCGCTGCCGGCTACGGGATCACCACGGTCGCGCTGGCTGCCATCGCCGGTCTGATCATGTGGGGGGTGACCCGCTGATGGTGCAGCGTGCCGACATCGAAGCAAAGGCCAGGGAGATCGAGCGTGCGCTCACCGAAACCCGGGAGAGCGTGAAGAACCGCATCGTGCTGCTGGCGTTGGGGGTGGCCGTGGTGGTGGCGGTGGCGTTCCTGGTGGGACGCCGCAAGGGCCGCAAGGGTGCCGCGGTGGTGGAGGTCTACAAGCTCTAGTCGCTGCCCAGGCGGGGCGTGCCCGGAACCACGAAGCGCACGGTGACTGCCTGGCCCTTGCGTAGGCGCTGGCGATAGACGAGCGTGCGTCCCCCCGTCGAGCGGCGCAGCCATCCGGCGAAGAGCAGGGCAGATCCCAGCAGCACCAAGTTGGCGTTACCCGTGCGCAGCCCACGCAGGGTTCGTCCCAAACCGAGCCGGATCAGATCCATGTTGGTTGAGACTAGGCACCTTTAGAGTAAGAGCGGTATGCGAAACCAGAGGATGATGCGCGCCGTGGTCTGGGTGGTGGTGATCGGAATGGTGCTCAGCTTGGTGGCGGCGGTGGTCCCGCTGTTGCGATGAAGGTCGTTCTCCGGCAGCCGCGACGGGAGGTCGAGCTGAGCGGGCCGCTGTCGGTACGCGCCGTGCTCCGCGCCCTCGAGGTGGTTCCCGAGTCGGTGCTCGTGATCCGCGGTGAGGAGTTGCTGCTGAGCGACGACGTGATCGCCGACGAGGACACCATCGAGCTGCGTCCGGTCATCTCCGGCGGATGAGTCCTTCGGGGGGCCGGCCATGAGGTGCAGGGTGTGCCGAGAGAAGGCAGCCATCCGCATCCGGCGCCACAACGCCGCCTTCTGCCGCGAGCACCTGATCGAGCATCTGCGGCGTCAGGTGGCCCGGGCGATCGAGGATTACCAGATGTTCGCCGGCTCCGAGCGCCTCTTGCTCGGCGTCTCCGGAGGCAAGGACAGCCTGGCGCTGTGGGACATCCTCACCGATCTCGGGTACCGGGTCGACGGGGTGTACCTCCATCTGGGGATCGGGGACTACAGCTCCCGGAGCAAGGCCTGCAGCGAGGAGTTCGCTCGGCGGCGAGGACTCGAGCTTGGCATCGTCGATCTTCCCGAGGACTACGGGTTCTCCGTACCGGACGCGGCGCGGGCCACCCAGCGCAGCCCCTGCTCTGCTTGCGGGCTGTCGAAGCGCTACATCCTCAACGAGGCAGCCGTCTGCGGGGGCTACGACGTGCTGGTGATGGGCCACAACCTCGACGACGAGGCCGCCACGCTGTTCGGGAACGTGGTCAACTGGAACATCGAATACCTCGCCCGGCAACGGCCGGTGCTACCGGCCACCGGCAACGGATTCGTTCGCAAGGTCAAGCCGCTGATCCGGGTCGCCGAGCGGGAGACCGCCGCCTACGCGGTGCTGAGAGGGATCGAGTACGAAGTGGAAGAATGTCCCATGGTGGCGGGGAACACCCTCAACCGGATCAAGGAGTGGCTGACCACGGTCGAGCAAGACTCGCCCGGGCTGAAGCAGCAGTTCCTCTTCGGCTTCCTGGAGCGCGCCGCCGACGGCTTCGAGGCCGTCGCGGAAGCGGACCTGCGAGCCTGCGAGCACTGCGGACGACCCACCACTGCGGAGGTATGTGCCTTCTGTCGCTTGCGGCGGCGTAGCGTCGAAGCGCCGGTAGGGGAGCGGGGCGATGGGTGAGCCATTCGCCGCGGGTGATCTGTGCTTACTGTTGGACGCCAAAGGGCGCCGCTACCTGATTCGCCTCAGCGAGGGCGGCGAGTTCCATTCGCACCGCGGGGTGGTCCGCCATGCCGATCTCATCGGATCGGAACAAGGGGCCATCGTGGAGCCCACCGGGGGCGGCACCATGGTGGCGGTTCGTCCCCGGCTCACCGACTACATCCTCAAGATGCCGCGGGGAGCCCAAGTCGTCTATCCGAAGGACATCGGGCCCATCCTGGTGTGGGCCGACGTGGCCCCCGGTGCCCGAGTGGTCGAGGCCGGCACTGGATCGGGTGCCCTCACCATGGCGCTGGTGCGGGCGGTGGGGCCGGCCGGCCGTGTGGTGAGCGTCGAGAGGCGCTCGGACCACGCCGCTTTCGCCCGCCGCACCATCGAACGCTGGTTCGGCGAGATTCCCGCCAACCTGGACCTGCGCGTGGGAGAGGTAGAGGATGTCATACGCGAGGTACAGCCCGACCGGCTCATCCTCGACGTCCCTGAGCCGTGGCATGCGGCCGAGGTGGCCGCCGAGTGCATGGCACAGGGAGGAGTGCTGTGTGCCTACGTCCCCACCGTGCCGCAACTGCAGCAGTTCGTGGAGACGCTCCGCACCACCGGCTGCTTTGATGACATCACCAGTTTCGAGTCGCTGCTTCGTACTTGGAACGTCAAGGGACGATCGGTGCGGCCCGACCACCGCATGGTTGGCCACACCGGTTTCGTGACCGTGGCCCGCAAGGTGGCCGCGCCCGGTTCCTAGCCGGATCGGCCGAGAGCCAGTCGCGGCTCCGCCGGGCTCGACATAGAGAAAGAAGCTGACGGAGACTCGAGCGCTAGGGCTCGATGAAGATGCACTCCCCGGGGCACTCCTCGGCGGACTCGATGGTGATGTCCTCCTGGCCGGCGGGCACCACCGCCAGACCCTGTGCTCCCTGAGGATTCCCCTCCGACTCGGCGAAGATCTTGTCGCCTTCGCGCACGTATGCCAGACCGTCGTCGAGGAGGACGAACACGTCGGGCGCGATCTCCTCGCAGAGGCCGTCGCCGGTGCACAGGTCCTGGTCGATCCAAACCTTCATGGTGAGGTATCTCCTCTATCAACTCCCGGACATGCTAGCTGCTGGGCGCGATATGGCGGGGTGGATGAGTGCTGCCGTGCTAGCGGCGCCCGGCCGTATACTGCTAGAGCCGATGAGTGAAGAGCGGAACGCACCCGGATCCCACGAACGGGATGTTGCCGCCTTGCGAGCGACCGTCCACGACCTCGAGGAAGAGGTCGCCGTGCTGCGTCGCCGTCTCCAGGACGCTCCTCGCCGGGTGCGGGTGCTGGAGGAGCGACTGCTGGAGACGAAGGGGCAGCTGGCGCAGGCCGCCGCCCAGAACGACAAGCTGACCGCGGTGCTCGAGGAGGCCCGCCAGCAGCTGGGGGTGTTGCGGGACGAGGTCGAGAAGCTGACCATGCCTCCCAACAACTTCGGCACCGTCATGCAGATCAACGACGACGGCACCCTCGACGTGCTCAGCAGCGGCCGCAAGCTGCGCGTCAACGCCCAACCCAATATCGAGGTCAAGCAGCTCCAGGTCGGCCAGGAGGTGCTGCTCAACGAGTCCCTCAATGTGGTCGATGTGCGCCACTTCGAGTCCACCGGCGAAGTGGTGGCGGTGAAGGAGAAGATGCCCGACGGTCGCCTGGTGGTGCTGGTCCATGCCGACGAGGAACGCGTCGTGGAGCTCGCCGAGCCGATCAAGGACGCACGGATCCGCGCCGGGGACCACGTCCGCCTGGACACCCGCAGTGGGCTGGTCTTTGAGCGCCTCGTCCGTCCGGAGGTGGAAGAGCTGGTGCTGGAGGAGGTGCCGGACATCACCTACGCGCAGGTGGGCGGGCTGAAGGATCAGATCGAGGCGATCCGCGACGCAGTGGAGCTCCCCTACGTCCACAAGCAGCTCTTCGACGAGTACGGCCTGGATGCTCCCAAGGGCGTGCTCCTCTACGGTCCGCCGGGTTGCGGCAAGACGTTGATCGCCAAGGCGGTGGCCAACAGCCTCGCCAAGGCGGTGGCGGAGCGCACCGGCCGCGACGACGCCCGCTCCTACTTCCTCAACATCAAGGGGCCGGAGCTGCTCAACAAGTACGTGGGAGAGACGGAGCGCCAGATCCGGCTGATCTTCCAGCGGGCGAAAGAGAAATCCGACGAGGGCGTGCCGGTGATCGTGTTCTTCGACGAGATGGATTCCCTGTTCCGTACCCGTGGCAGCGGGATCTCCTCGGACGTGGAGTCGACGATCGTTCCCCAGCTCCTCTCCGAGCTCGACGGGGTGGAGAGCCTCAAGAACGTGATCGTCATCGGCGCCTCCAACCGGGAGGATCTCATCGATCCGGCGATCCTGCGTCCCGGCCGCCTCGACGTGAAGATCAAGATCAGCCGCCCCGACCGCGAGGCCGCCACCGAGATCTTCCGCATCTACCTCAACGAGATGGTGCCCCTGAGCGACGAGGAGTTGGAGAGCGTCGGCGGCGACCCAGCGTCGCTGGTCACCGACATCATCACCCGCACCGTCGAGCGCATGTATGCAGTAGAGGAAGGCAATCGCTTCCTCGAGGTCACCTACGCCAACGGTGACAAGGAGATGCTCTACTTCAAGGACTTCTCCAGCGGCATGCGCGGGGTGCGCACCTCCGACCTGCTGACCGCCATCAAGCAGGAGTTCAAGGAGCACGAGGATCTGCCCAACACCACGAATCCGGACGACTGGGCGAAGATCTCGGGCAAGAAGGGCGAGCGCATCGTCTACGTGCGCACCTTGATCGAGGGGGACGACGAGAGCCGGACCATCGAGGCGATCACCACCGGCCAGTACCTCTGATCATGGCGATACACAAGGTTCTCGGCACCGAGACGGAGTACGGCATCGTCGTCCGCAACCAGCCCGACTTCAATCCGGCGCTGTCGTCCACGCTGGTCATCAACTCCTACCGCGGCGCCCGGGTGCGGGTGCAGTGGTCGTTCGAAGAGGAATCCCCCGGCCGCGACGCCCGCGGCTTCGGATTCGACAGCGTGGGGACGGCGGAGATGGACACCGGGATGGTCAACGTCGTGCTGACCAACGGGGCCCGGTTGTACGTCGACCATGCCCACCCCGAGTACTCGACCCCGGAGTGCTACGAGCCGCTCGAGGCAGCCCGCTATGACAAGGCCGGGGAGCTCATCATGGCCCGGGCGGCCGCTGCCGCTCAGGACGTGCTCAAGCCTGAGGAGCGGATCAGCATCTACAAGAACAACAGCGACGGCAAGGGCAACTCCTACGGCGCCCACGAGAACTATCTGCTGGCCCGCGAGCTTCCCTTCTCCGACGTCATCCGCTACCTGACCACGTTCCTCGTGACGCGGCAGATCTTCACCGGCGCCGGCAAGGTGGGCTCCGAGAACGGCCGTCCCGACACGCGCTTCCAGATCACCCAGCGGGCCGACTTCTTTGAAGAGGAGGTAGGCCTGGAGACGACGCTGAAGCGTCCCATCATCAACACCCGCGACGAGCCCCACGGCGATGTCACCAAGTACCGGCGCCTCCACGTGATCATCGGCGACGCCAACCTCGCCGAGGTGCAGATCTTCCTCAAGCTGGGGACCACCGCACTGCTCCTGGCCGCGCTCGAGGACGGTGCGCTCCCCGACCCCTTGCTGTTGGAAGACCCGGTGGGCTCCTGCTGGCGGGTATCCCACGATCTGACCCTCTCCGAGCCGCTGGGTATGCAGGACGGCGGTACCGCCACCGCGCTGGAGCTGCAGTGGCAATACGTCGAGTGGCTCGCCAAGTACGCGGAGACGCTTCCTCCGGACCCGGTGCGGGAGCGGCTGTTCCGGGAGTGGGAGTCGGTGCTTCGCGACCTGGAGGTCGACCCCATCATCACCGCCGACCGGCTCGACTGGACGGCCAAATACCGTCTCTTGCAGGGGTTTCGCGATCGGGATGGGCTCTCCTGGGATGACGCCAAGGTGCGGGCGCTGGACCTGCAGTACCACGACGTCGACCCGGAGCGCAGTCTCCATCGACGGCTCGTCGACCGCGGGGCGATGCGGCGGCTCTTCAGCGACGAGGAGATCGAGATCGCCGCCGACGTGGCCCCGGAGCGTACCCGCGCCTACTTCCGGGGCGAGTGCGTGGCCCGCTATGCCGACGCGCTGGTGGCCGCCAACTGGGACTCGCTGGTATTCGACACGGGGGAGGAGTCCCTCAAACGGGTGCCTATGATGGAGCCGCTGCGCGGTAGCCGGGAAAGGGTGGCGCCGCTCTTCGAACAAGCGCCCGATGCGGTCAGCCTGCTCCAGGCGCTAGGAGGTACTGATGGCCGAGCAGGAGAGGAAGCAGACCCAGCGGAAGACCGCTGAGTCCGAGCAGGAGACTGCCGAGGAGACCAGGGAGCAGTCTGCCAGGGAGACGACCGAGAAGATCGACGAGTTGCTCGATGAGATCGACTCGGCGCTCGAGGAGAACGCCGAGGAGTTCGTCAAGAACTACGTGCAGAAGGGCGGCGAGTGAGCGGGATGTTTCGCCCGGGTGCTCTTCCCATCGACGCCCCACAGCCCGGCACCAGCTTCACAGACCTGCTGCGCTCCCTGGATCTGTCTCCCCGCTGGGACCTTCCCGGTGAGCAAGGCCGGCTGACGGCGCCCGAGGGCACCACCGTGCTGGCGCTCCGGTACCAGGGCGGGGTGGCGATGATCGGCGATCGTCAGGCGACCGAGGGCTACTCGGTGGCGCATCGTCGCATTCAGAAGGTGTTCCCCGCCGATGCCTTCTCGGCGGTAGCCGTCGCGGGAACCGCCGGCCTCGCTCTCGAGCTGGTCCGCCTCTTCCAGACCGAGCTGGAGCACTACGAGAAGCTCGAGGACACGCGGCTCAGCCTGGAGGGCAAGGCCACTTTCCTGGCCCGACTGGTACGTCAACAGCTGCCGATGGTCTTTCAGGGCCTGGCGGTAGTCCCCATCTTCTGCGGCTTCGACGAAGACGACAACCGGGGACGCCTCTACACCTTCGACGTGGTGGGCGGCCGGTATGAGGAGCAGGACTACGGCGCCGCCGGCTCGGGCGCGCGTGAAGCCAAGGCCTTCTTGCGCAGCGAATACCGCTCCGACCTCGACGAGGGACAAGCTCTCACCGTCGGCCTGCGGGCCCTCATGGCCGCGGCGGAGGAGGACGTCGCCACCGGCGGGCCCGACCTGCGGCGGCGGATCTTCCCCAACGTGGTGACCGTCTCCGCCGCCGGGCTGCTCGAGGTGGACGACGATCGCGTCGCCGGGCTGGTGGAAGCCGCCCTGGAGACCGCGACGTGAGCATCCCCTTCTACGTTCCTCCCGAACAGCTGGTCAAGGATCGGGCGGAGTACGCTCGCAAGGGAATCGCGCGCGGGCGCTCCATCACCGCGGTGGAGTATGTCGACGGGGTGTTGCTGTTGGCGGAGAACCCGAGCCGCACCCTGCACAAGATCAGCGAGCTCTACGACCGCATCGCCTTTGCCGGCGTGGGCAAGTACAACGAGTTCGAGATCCTCCGCAAGGCGGGGATCCGCCATGCCGACGTCACGGGCTACATGTACAGCCGGGAGGACGTCACGGCCAAGGGGCTGGCCAACGCCTTCTCCCAGACCCTCGGCACGATCTTCACCCACGAGATGAAGCCCTACGAGGTGGAGATCCTCATCGTCGAGGTGGGCGTCGAGGGCAACGACAACCGGCTCTTCAAGGTCACGTACGACGGCACCCTCTACGACGAACGGGGAGTGTGCGCCATCGGCGGGCAGGCCGAGAGCCTTGGCGACGTGCTGCGGAACTCGCTCCAAGGCGAGCCGGTGCCGCTCGCCGAGGCGTTGCGGAAGGCCGCCGCCGCCTTTCGTCATGCGGAGGGCCGGGAAATCGAGGGGTGGGAGGCTGCGGTGCTCGATCGTACGCTGGGCCGGCGGACCTTCCGGAGAGTCCCCGACGAAGAGGTAGAGGCAACGCTGGCGTAGCCCGCAGCCGCCCGAACAGGCGATTCCTACTGGGACCGCGGGCCCGCCCCGGCCTACCTCATAGATAGCGGCCCAGGAGCACCGTGAGCAGGAGCACCGCCACCGCCCACCACAGCAACGACCCCGAGCCCGACCAGGACTCCTCCTCCGACCGCTCCGGCAAGGGGTCTGCTTCGTCCACCTCGGCCGCGAGCAGAACCAGCTCGGCCTGCTCGAGGTCGGACTCGGATACCCAGATCCGGGCTACCGCCATGGCTCCCACCGTCAGCCGGTAGGGTCCCAGCGCCTCGCTGGAGAGGCGGGCGTCGATACCCTCGGCGGCGAGCCGCGCCACCAGCAGCTGCGCGTAGTGGGGATCACCCACCTCCGCCAGGCGCACGAATCTCTCCACCGCAGGTTCGCTCATCTCTTCTCAAAGTAGCCGGGCGCCGCCTCAATGTGGGCGCAGCGGGGTACCCTATTGCGGTGGATCGTCGCATCTTCGGCATCGAGAACGAGTACGGCGTCACTTGCACGTTGCGCGGCCAGCGCCGCCTCAGCCCGGATGAAGTCGCCCGGTACCTGTTCCGCCGCGTGGTCAGCTGGGGCCGCTCCTCGAACGTGTTTCTGGAGAACGGCGCCCGGTTGTATCTCGACGTGGGCAGCCATCCCGAGTACGCCACCCCCGAATGCGACAACCTCTACGACGTGGTGGCCCACGACAAGGCGGGGGAGCGAATCCTCGAGGGACTGCTGCACTCCGCCGAGGAGCGGCTCGAGGAAGAGGGAATCCGCGGTCAGATCTACCTGTTCAAGAACAACACCGACTCGGCGGGTAACTCCTACGGTTGCCACGAGAACTACCTCGTCAGCCGCCACAGCGACTTCCAGCGGATCGTCGACACCCTGATCCCGTTCTTCGTCACCCGCCAGATCTACGCCGGCAGCGGCAAACTGCTGCAGACCGCTCGGGGCACCGTGTATTGCGTGGCGCAGCGGGCGGAGCACATCTGGGAGGGAGTGTCCTCCGCCACCACCCGGAGCCGTCCCATCATCAACACCCGCGACGAGCCGCACGCCGACGCCGAGCGGTTCCGGAGGCTGCACGTCATCGCCGGGGACTCCAACATGTCCGAATACGCCACCTACGTGAAGGTGGGCACGGCCGCGGGCATCCTCCAGATGCTGGAGGACAACGTCCTGTTTCGCGACCTGAGCCTGGAGAACCCGATACGCGCCATCCGGGAGATCAGCCACGACACCACATGCCGGAGGCGAGTACGCCTCGCCAACGGACGCGAGCTGTCGGCGCTCGACATCCAGTGGGAGTACCTGGAGAGGGCGCTCCGCTATGCCCGCAATCCTGGGTTCCCGGCGCCGGTGCAGAAGTCGATCGAGATGTGGGAACACCTGCTGACCGGGTTGGAGAAGGACCCGCTCAGCCTGGACCGCGAGGTTGACTGGGTGGTGAAGCACCATCTCATCGAGCGCTACCGTCTCAGGTGGGACCTCCCCCTCTCTCATCCGAAGCTGGCGCTGGTGGACCTCTCCTACCACGACGTGAGCCGGAGCCGCGGCTTGTACCACATGCTGGCTCGGCGGGGCTTGGTGGACCGGGTAGTGACCGACGCTGCCGTAGCCAGCGCCATGGTGCGTCCTCCCCAAACGACCCGGGCGCGGCTCCGCGGGGAGTTCATCAAGGCGGCCAAGGCCCACAAGCGCGATTTCACAGTGGACTGGGTTCACCTCAAGCTGAACGACCAGGCCCAGCGCACCGTGCTGTGCAAGGACCCCTTCAAGGCCGTCGACGAGCGGGTCGAGAAGCTGATCCGCAGCCTCTAGCGCTGCCGCCGGGGCCGGCGCCGGAGTGCTTCACCGTCCCCGCGCTGCCTCGTACAGTGGATCCAGGATGAAGAAGGTCGTCGAACGGCTGCTCAATTTGCTCGCATTCCTGCTCACCGTCGGGCGGCCGGTGACCGCCGACGAGATCCGCTCCACCGTTGCCGGCTACGAGCAGGAGTCGGACGAGGCGTTCCGCCGCATGTTCGAGCGCGACAAGGATCTGCTGCGCAGCCTGGGTATCCCACTGGAGCTGCGTCCCACCGACGTGTGGGAAGTGGAGCACGGCTATCTGGTTCCGCCCCGCGAGTACGAGCTACCCGATCCGGGACTCACCGACGAGGAACGGGCCGCGCTGTGGTTGGCAGCGCAGGTAGTGAGGGTGGGCGGCCAACCGTTCGGGCCGGAGGCAATCCTCAAGCTGGGTGGCGCTCCCTTCACCGGCGCCGGCGAGCCCTTGGCCGCCGAGCTGGGGGCCGCTTCCGACGAGCTGGCGGTGGCCTTCGAGGCGGTCACCGAACGGCGCCGGCTCCATTTCGTATACCGGGAGAAGCCTCGCACCATAGATCCTTTCGGGCTGGTGCATCAGCGGGGCCATTGGTACCTAGTGGGCTCTGAAGGTGGCGAGACGCGGTCGTTCCGCATCGACCGGGCGTCGCGGCTCGAGGCGGGGGACCAGCCGGGAGCGTTCCGCCGGCCCGCCGGCTTCCGGGCCCGTGACGCGCTTCCTGTGGCGCCGTGGGAGGCCGGAGCTGAGGACGTGGAAGCGCACGTGCGGTTCGATCCCGAAGTGGCCTGGTGGGCGCGCCGCCAACTGTCCGCCGCCGCCGAGCAGCGAGCCTCCGGCGACGGCAGCCTGGAGGCAAAGATGCCGGTGGCCAACGTCGACGCCTTCGTGGGTTGGCTGCTGGCTTTCGAAGACCATGCCGAGGTGCTGGCGCCACCCGAGCTGCGGGAGCGGGTGGTGGCGCGGGTGCGAGGAACGGCATGAGCGGCCCCAAGACGGCCCTGCGTCTGACCCGGATCCTGTCGATGCTGCCGTGGGTGATCGCCAATCCGGGTGCGACCGTCGACGAGGTGTGCCGGCGGTTCGGGTACACCCGCCGCCAGCTCGTCGAGGACCTCGACCTGGTCTTCGTATGTGGTTTGCCCGGTTACGGACCCGGTGACCTGATGGTGGCGTACGTGGAGGACGACGAGGTGATCGTCGACATGGCCGACTACTTCTCCCGTCCGCTACGGCTCACATCGGCGGAGGCTCTCGGTCTGCTGGCAGCCGGGATGGCGCTGGCCAGCACCGGCCAGGCACCACCCGCCCTGGAGCGGGCGGTTGAAAAGCTGGCCGGCGCGCTCGTCCCCGAGGCCGGCGAGCTGCTGGCGGTGGAGCTGGCAGCGGAGCCAGAGCTGGTGGCCACCTTGCGCGATGCCGCCCGGGATCACCGGGTGATACGCATGACCTACACCTCGCTCAGCAAGGAGGAGACCAAGGAACGCCTGGTCGAGCCATGGTCGGTCTTCTCCGCGTTGGGCAACTGGTACCTGTCCGGCCACTGTCGCACGTCCGGCGGGGAGCGAGTGTTTCGGGTGGATCGCATCCGCGCGGTGGAACCCCTCGAAGAGGGATTCACCCCGCCGGCCGAACCGCCTCCTCCGGAGGTGCGCTACACCCCCTCGGAGGACGACGTGCGCGCCACCATCCGTCTGGGTCCCCGGGCGCGTTGGGTCGCCGAGTATTACCCGGTCGAGGTCCTCGCCGATGACGGAGAGGGCATGGTGGTGGAGTTCAGCGCCGCCGAGGCCGGCGTGGCGGCACGGCTCCTGTTGCGTTTGGGAGGAGCGGCCGAGCTGCTGGAAGGGGCTGAGGTGGGCGCCGCACTGGACGATCTGCGGGCCCGCATCCTCGCGCGTTATCACTAGTGACCAGACATCAGGGTGGTCGCCGAATTAGTCCCTAAGGGTTGGTGGGGATCGGACCGATATTCGCTGGTGAGGAAGCGGTAAGCGGAGAGCCCGATGACCACCATCAAAACGACGTGTCACAGGTGCGGTGATGTCGAGCTCCGGCCCGACGACCTAGCACTGGAACTCGACCCCTCGAAGGACTCTGGCGCCTACCGATTCACCTGTCCGCTGTGCGTCACCGTGCAGCGACGTCCGGCCAACGCCCGTGTCGTCAGCGTGCTGCTGGCCACCGGCGTCGAGTACGAAGTGCTCCGGTCGGATCCCATCACCGAAGAGGAGATCGCGGCTTTCGCCGAAGCGCTGGCCGCCGAGATCTACCCGCTACGGCTGCTCGCTCACTAGCAGAGTAGGAGGCGGGATCCCTCGCCCGGTCCCGAGTCTGCCGGGCCGGAGCCGTCGCCAGCCCCGGGGGTACGGACCGGAGGGGAGGTCCCGCCTCCGACCCGCGTCCCACCGCCAGTTCGGTTCTACCATGCGATGAGCATGTTCGACGTCAGCGGAACGGAGTTCCTGATCATCTTGCTGGTGGCGCTCGTGGTGTTCGGCCCCAAACGACTGCCCGAACTGGCCAAGCGCATCGGAGGATGGACCCGCGAGATCCGTAAAACGGCAGTGGAGCTGCGGCAGGGCCTCGAACAGGAGGTGGAGGAACTCAAAGCGCCTTTGGAGGAAGCCCGCCAGCAGGTGGAGGAGTTGAAGGCGCCGCTCAAGGAAGCCCGCCAGCAGGTGGAGGAGCTCAAGAAGCCGCTCGAGGAGGCTGCGGCCGACCTGGAGCGCCTCGACGTGGATCCGGCTTCCCGGCCGGCCCCGCCTCCGAGCGATGAAACGCAAGAGGAAGGACGCCCGCCGCAGGGGGGGCAGGATGGTGTCGCCTGGGTCGGTCCGGTACCGGAATCCGGGCCCACCCCGGCCGAAGCGATGGAGGACTTGGAGGTCATCGAAGCCGGCGGGGAGCCCGCGCGGGAGGACACCGAGCGTGGCTGAGCCCAAACAGCAGCCCATCCTGGAGCACCTCGAGGAGTTGCGCTGGCGGATCGTCAAGGTAGCCATCGCCCTCGTGGTGGGAGCGGTGGTGGGCTTCATCTTCCGGCAGCAGCTGTTCGACTTCCTGGAGAGGCCTTACCGGACGGCGTTCCCCGACGCCGACGAACTGGCCTTCCTCGCCGTCACCGAGGCCTTTTCGGTGGCGATGACGCTGTCCCTCTTCGGGGGCGCCCTGCTCGTCAGCCCGGTGATCCTCTACCAGGTGTGGGCCTTCGTCAACCCGGCGCTCACCCGACGAGAACGACGTTGGACGGCGCCCATCGTCTCGGCGCTCGTGGTGCTGTTCGGGGCGGGGGTGGCCTTCGGTTACTGGGTGCTGCCCCGCGGACTCGGTTTCCTGCTGCAGATCCAACCGGGCATCACCCCGATCTTGCGAGCCCGTGACTACATCTCGTTCGTCGTCAGGTTCTTGCTGGTGTTCGGGCTCGCCTTCGAGTTTCCGGTGTTCTTGTTCGCCAGCGCCGCTGCCGGCGTGCTCTCCTCGGAGCAGCTGAAGCGAGGCCGGCGCTGGGCGGTGCTGATCATCGTCGTGATCGGCGCCCTGGTCACTCCCACCGGCGATCCTCTGACCCTGATGGCGCTCTCCCTCCCCCTGTACGGCTTCTACGAGGCGACCATCTGGCTGGTCAAGCTGACTCTGCGGCGATGACGCTCGGGGACTTCTTCGGCTCGCTTCCCTTCGCACCTGATCCGTTCCAAGTGCAGGCGGCCGCCGCTGTCGAGCAAGGTGGATCGGTAGTAGTGACGGCTCCGACCGGTGCGGGCAAGACGCTGGTGGCGGAGGCGGCGGTGCATCTGGCGCTGGGTCGGGGCAGGCGTGCCTTCTACACCACTCCTCTCAAGGCGCTCTCGAATCAGAAGTACGCCGATTTCGTTGCGGTGTACGGGTCCGAGCGGGTCGGCCTGCTGACCGGAGACAACTCCATCAACGGGGATGCGCCGGTGGTGGTGATGACCACCGAGGTGCTGCGCAACATGATCTACGCCGAGAGCGAGGCACTGCACGACCTCGACATCGTGGTGCTGGACGAGGTGCACTACCTGCAAGACCCGTTTCGAGGAGCAGTTTGGGAGGAGGTGATCATCCACGCACCGCTCCAGGTGCAACTGGTGTGCCTGTCGGCGACGGTGGCCAATCCGGAGGAGTTCACCGGCTGGGTNNGAGAGCACCTATCTGGTCAAAGACCTGGCGGCGGCGGAGCCGCTGCGGCTGTTCCCCATGTTCGAGCGCGACCGGCCGAACCAAGCGGTGGTCCGCCTGCTATCGGGCCGCGGTCGGGGGCGCCGCCGCCGCTTCGTGACCCCCCGCCGCGGCGAGGTCGTGGAGCTGCTCAACGCCCGCGGGATGCTTCCCGCCATCTACTTCATATTCTCCCGGGCGGGATGCGAGGCGGCCGCCGAGCGCCTGGCGGCGGAGACCCGGCTGACGACGCCCGAAGAGCGGGAAGAGATCCTGGCCGCGGCCGAAGAACACACCGAGCACCTGGCCGACGGGGACCTGGCGGTGCTTGGGTACGACCGCTGGGTGGAAGCGCTGCAGTCCGGGGTCGCTGCCCATCATGCCGGGATGGTGCCTGCTTTCAAGGAGACGGTGGAGATCCTCTTCCTGCGCGGTCTCATCCGTGTCGTGTTCGCCACCGAAACGCTCGCGTTGGGTATCAACATGCCCGCCAAGACCGTGGTGCTCGAGAGCATGAGCAAGTACTCGGGGGAGGGGCATGAGATTCTCCAGCCCGGTGACTACACGCAACTCACCGGCCGGGCGGGGCGTCGCGGCATCGACCGCCGCGGCTATGGGGTGGCGCTCTACTCGCCGTATGTGGCATTCGACCGCGTTGCAGGGATCGCTTCGGCGGGAACGCACCCGCTGCGGTCCAGCTTTCGCCCCACGTACAACATGGCCGTCAACCTGGTCGCCAACTACGGCCGGGAGCGGGCACTGGAGTTGCTCAACGCCTCCTTCGCCCAGTACCAACGCCGCGGAATGGAGGCCACCCTGCAACACACGGTGCAGCGCAGCGAGCGACAACTGGAGGAGTACCGGGCGGCGGCCTCCTGTGAGCGGGGAGACGTCTGGGAGTACCTGGCCCTGGTCGACAGCGCCGACAGAGGCGGACGCCGCCGTACGGTGCATCGCTTCGTGGCCGGGCTGCGAGCAGGGGATGTGCTGGACGTTCCCGGCGGCGGCCGGGAAGGGCGTTACGTGCTGCTGCAACGGCGTCGCTGGCAGTCGGACGATCCGCGCTTGGTGATGTTGTCGACCTCGGGCAAGCTGAGTCGGTGGCGGCTCGACGACCTGGTTGCCGGCAGCGCCCGCCTCGGCGCGGTGGTGCTCCCCAAGCCCTTTCGTCCCCGGGAGCGACGCTTCCAGCAGCAAGTACTGCGCCGCCTGCGCAGCTTTCGCCCTCAGACCGAGGAGACGCTGTTGTGGGAGCCGGCAGCGGCGTCGGCCGGTCACCCCGTGGCGTCTTGTCCCGATGCGAGCCGCCATCTGCGCTGGGGGAGAGCGGCTCGCCGTTTGGAACGACAGGTGGAACGCCAGCGGAGCGAGCTGCGGCGCGCCGGGGTAGGACTGCTGGCGGAGTTCGAGGCGATCCTCGATCTGCTGGAGAGCTGGGGGTATCTGCGGGGGTGGTCGGTGACGGCGCCGGGGGAGCGGCTGCGCTTCGTCTACAACGAGCTGGATCTCCTGCTGGCGGAAGCGGTCGAGCGCGGCATGCTGTCGGGGCTCACCGCTCCCGAGTTGGCCGCGCTGGCGTCGGTCTTCGTCTACGAGCCCCGAGGCGAGGAAGAGGTGGCGACCTGGCCGACCGCCGATCTGGCGGATCGGTGGAAGGCGGTGTTGGAGCTGTGGTCGGAGTTGCGGGCGGACGAGGCGAGCCGCCGCATCTCCGAGACGCCCGCCCCGGAGGCGGGGTTTGCCGCGTTGGTATATGAATGGGCGGCGGGCGGCGACCTGGAGGATCTGATCGAAGACGAGGGTATGGCACCCGGCGATTTCGTGCGCACCTGCCGCCAGGTACTAGACCTGCTGCGCCAAGTGCGCGACGCGGCTCCTGAACTGGGGGCGGTAGCCGGAGTTGCGCTCGGCGCTGTCGATCGTGGCGTGGTCGCTGCGGGAGGAGCGATATGAGCCCCTGGACCGTGCTGGTCAACTTGCGGGCCGGCTCCGACCGTACGGTGCTGGATCGCACCCGCCGCGCCTTGGAGGCCCTGGGCGTACCGGCCCAGGTGGAGACACCGCGCGATGCCGGTGCCGTGGAGGGAACGGTGGCCGCAGCGGTGGCTTCCGGAGTCACTCGCTTCGTGGCAGTGGGCGGGGACGGAACCCTCAACGTGGTAGTGAACGCTCTGATGCGACATGAGTGGCCGGCCCCACCAACCCTGGGCATATTGCCCGCCGGAACCGGGTGCGATTTCGCCCGCACCTTCGCCCTGCCCCAGCAACTCGAAGCGGCGGCGGCTCACCTGGTGGGGGATCGAACGTATCCGGTGGACGTGGGCTGGCTGCGGGGGACGTGGGGGACCCGTTACTTCCTCAACGTCGCCCAGGCGGGAGTGGGCGGCGCCGCAGCCGACACCAGCACCCGGCTCAGTGCCCGGCTTGGGTCTAGCCGGTACCTACTCTCCTTTGCAGTGCGCCTGCCGGGCTTCCGTCTCGCCCAGGTCGAGCTTGTCGCCGGCAGCAGGTCGTACCGCGGAAGGGCCATCGCCGTCATTTTCGCCAACGCCCAGTTCTTCGCCGGAGGGTGGAACGTGGCCCCCAAGGCGACCCTCATGGACGGGGAGCTGGACGTGCAGGTGATCAACGCCCGCAAGGTGGAAGCGCTGAGGGTGGTGCCCAAGTTGGTGAAGGGGCTCCACCTGACCGACCGCTCGGTGCACCGTTTCTCCACCGCGGAGTTCCAGCTCGACACCGACCCAGCATGGCCTGTGGAGGCCGATGGCGAATACCTGGGCACCACCCCTGTGTCAGGGGGGGTTCTGCCGGGGGCGATCGACGTCAAGTTGTGAGATGAGGGCGTTGGGGACGGGCCCTATGGCGGCCCCGGCGCGATGGGAATCTTCCGGCGTCGCGCGTTGTCTATACTCCCGCCGCCGGACGGAGGGAGTATGGCCCGCGACGAGCACCTCGTGGACGAAGAGCCCGACATCGAGGAAGCAGACCCGGACGAAGAGGAGCTCGATCCCGACGAAGCCGACCTCGACGAGGAAGATCTCAACGCGTCCGACCTGGACGAAGACGCCTTGGCACTCGAGGGAGGGGACTTCGCCGGCGAGGAAGGCGAAGGCTTCGATGAGGAGAAAGAGGGCGAGGAGGAAGAGGCCGCCGGGGAAGGCGACGAGGCCCTCGACGAGCTGGAAGCAGAGGAACTCGAGCTGCTGGACGACGAGGCCTCCGAATCGCTGTTGGTGGACGAAGCCGCCGAGCTGCGTGCCATTCGCCGGGAGGAGCTCACCCTCAACGTCGAGGCACAAGCGGTCCGGGGGGACGAGTTCGTGTGTGCCTCGTGTTTCCTCGTAAAGCGGGTCAGCCAGCTGGCCAACCGACGCAAGATGCTGTGCCGGGATTGTGCGGCCTGACGTTGTTGCCGTCATCCCGACGTACAACGAGCGGGACAACCTCTCTCCTCTGATCGACGCCACCCTCGAACACGGTTATCGGGTGCTGGTCGTCGACGACGGGTCTCCCGATGGCACCGGCGCGCTGGCCGACGAGCTGGCGAGGAGCCACCGGGAGGTCTCGGTGCTCCACCGTCCCCGTAAGGAAGGGCTGGGCCGCGCCTACGCCGAGGGGTTCGCGACCGCGCTCGGCCAGGGTGCCGGCGTCGTATGCGAGATGGACGCGGACTTCAGTCACGACCCCGCGGACCTGCCCCGGTTGGTGGCGGCCGTGGACGAAGGTGCCGATCTGGCGATCGGCTCCCGCTACATCCCCGGAGGTGCCACCCCCGACTGGCCGCTGCGACGGCGGTGGTTGTCACGAGGCGGCAACATCTACGCCCGCCTGATGCTCGGCTTGTCGGTGCGGGATGCCACCAGCGGGTTTCGTGCCTTCCGCGCTTCTATCCTGCAAGCGCTGGAGCCGGAGACCTGCCGGGCCTCCGGCTACGGCTTTCAGGTGGAGATGGCGTGGCGGGCGACCCGCCGCGGGGCTCGTGTCGTAGAGGTTCCCATCGTGTTTCGCGACCGTCGCTACGGGGAGTCGAAGATGCGGGGCGCGATCGTCTACGAAGCCATGTGGCTCGTCACCAAGTGGGGCCTGCGCCGCATGGTGTCGCGACTGCCCGGATGGCGAAAGCAGGATTGATGGAGATCACCACAAGGCCCGCCTCCGCCGAAGACCTCGACCGGCTGGTGCGGCTGTACCGTGGCCTCGAAGAGGAGATGCGGGCGCTCCATCCGATGTGGACTGTGGCCGACGGCCTGGCCGAGCCGGTTGAGGACACCCTGGCGGAGGCGGTGCAGGACCCCGACGTGCTTCTGTATCTCGGGCTCATCGACGGGGAGGCGTTCGGTTTCATCATGGCGAGATCGGAGCCGGCGCTGCCCCAAGCGAGGGGAGAGCGCATCGGCACGATCCGCCTGGTCTTCACGGAGCCCGAGGCCCGGGAGGTGGGTGTCGGCGAGGTGATGCGAGAGGTGGTGATGAGCGAGTTGCGCGCCCGCGGCCACCGCTGGTTCGATGCACATGTGCTCCCCGGCCATCGCCAAGCCAAGAACTTCTTCGAACAGGGTGGTTTCGCCGCCCGTTCGATCGTCATGCATCACGATGATCGCCGGGAACGCCGATGAGTCCGACGTGACGGAGCGCCCGATCCCCGGCGTCGGTGCGGTCCTCATCGACCGAGGGCGGCTGCTGCTCGTGAAGCGAGGCAAAGGAGCCCTCGCCGGACAGTGGGCGGTGCCGGGCGGGAAGGTCCGCTACGGCGAAGGGCTGCGGGAGGCCGTGGTCCGGGAGGTGAGGGAAGAGACCGGCCTCGAAGTGGAGGTGGGCTCGGTGGTGTGGGTGGGGGAGTCGGTGGGGCCCGGTGATCCACCCGCCTGGCACTACACCCTCATCGACTTCGCGGCGCGAGCTACCGGCGGAGCGCTGCAAGCGGCAGACGACGCCTTGGAAGTGGAGTGGGTGCCGCTCGACGAGGTGCTGCAACGCCCGGTGACCTCGACCATGGTGGAGCTCGTGGAGATGCTGCTACGTGGGTGAGGGACCCGCCCTGCCACCTCAGCAGCGCCCCTTCGTGACCCGGCGCTACCACACCGGCGAGCTGCCCCAGACGCCGCAACGCCGCTATCGCATACCGGCATCGGGGTGGGTGGAAGCTCCCGAGGAGCTCCTACGTCTCGGGGACGAGCTGGGCGAGCCGGTCGAGTACAAGCGCCGCATCGGGCGCTTCCTGCTGTGGCGGGCCGGGCCGCCGGTAGGTCAGGCCTGGTACATGGCGATCGCCGCCGACAACCCCGCAGAGCGGTACCGGTTCCGGCTGCGTGGGAAACACGGTGAGGGTACCGGGCCGGGTGGATCACGCCACGAGCGGTTTCGCACCTGGAAGCAGGCCCTGCTGGCCGCCCCGGCCGGACCGGCCGCAGACTCGTGAGCGTTCCCACCCCGAGCGAGGTGGCCGAGCTGCTCGCCGCTTTGATCCGCAACCGATGTGTCAACGACGGCAGCCCCGAGAGCGGCCACGAAGTTCGTTCGGTGAGCACGCTGGCGGACTACCTGGGGCAGCCCGGAGAGGTGTTCGAGCCCCTCCCCGGCCGTCAGAGCGTCGTCTACCGGGTAGCGGGAACGACGCCCGGCGCGCCCCGGCTGGCGCTGATGGGCCACCTCGATGTGGTGCCGGCCAACCCTGCGGGCTGGACCCGGGATCCGTTCGGGGCCGAGGTCGCCGACGGTGTGTTGTGGGGGCGGGGAGCTGTGGACATGCTCAACCTCACAGCATCGATGGCGGCGGTGTTTCGGCGCTATCTGCACGGCCAGGTGGAGCCTCCGCCGGGAGATCTTCTGTTCCTGGGCGTCGCGGACGAGGAGGCCGGCGGGGCGCTGGGGGCCAAGTACCTCGTGGAAGAGCACTGGGACCGGGTGGCCTGCGAGTTCCTGCTCACCGAGATCGGCTACCCGGCGCTGGCGACGCCGCACGGACCCGTCTACCCGGTCAGTGTGGGGGAGAAGGGCCCCTACTGGCGCCGGTTGCGTACCAGCGGCACCCCTTCTCACGGCAGCCAGCCTTACCGCGCCGACAATGCGATGGTGCTGCTGGCCTGGGCGGTGACCGCTCTTGCGGAGCAGCCCACGCCGGTGGAGTTCTGCGCCGAATGGCGGTCGTTCGTGGCCGGGCTGGCGCTACCCGACCCCGAGGCCGCCGCTTTGCTCGACCCGGGCGAGATCGATACGGCCATCGACCGGATGGCGGCAGGGTCCCCGGCGATGGCGCGTTACGTGCATGCCTGCACTCACCTCACCGTCAGCCCCAACGTGCTGCGGGGCGGGATCAAGGGCAACGTCATCGCCGACGAGGCGGTCGCCGAGGTGGATATCCGCGCCGTGCCGGGGCAGGACGCCGCGACGGTGGAGCGTCACCTGCGCCAGGTACTCCGTGCCGAGTGGGATCGCATCGAGGTGGAACCAGTGCTCGACCACCCGCCCACCATCTCCCCTCGTCGGGGGGCGCTGTGGGATGCCATTGGGGACGCCTTTGCCGAGGTGGCCGGCTCAGCGCAGGTTCTCCCCACCTTGATGCCGGTGGCCACCGATGCCCGATTCTTTCGTGCCCGGGGCACCACGGCCTACGGGGTGGGCCTGTACGACGATGGGGTCGACTTCGCCGACTTCATGGCGATGTTCCACGGCAACGACGAGCGGGTGAGCGTGGCGTCCCTCGGTGCAACGGCGCGGTTGCTCGCTCGGGTGGTGGAGGCGTTCGGCGACCGCTGCCGCTAGCGCAGTGACCGCAGCACCAGGCCGGCGCGGGCCTTGGGTACGAAGAAGGTGGTCTTTTGCGGGAAGTTGATCCCTGCTTCGGTGGCGGCCGCGATGGCCGCCGGCGGCACCGAAGCCATCAAGACGGCTGCTCCCCGCGGCTCAGCCTCGAGGTCGGCGAGCACCTTCTGCTGGTCGGCGGAATAGCGGGCGTCGCTCTCGTCCACCCCCAACAGCGGCCAGAGCAGCCGCTGCGCAACTGCACTGCTGGCCGCCTGCCATGAGGGTGGCAGTTCGCTGAAGGCGCGGGAGGTGGGGCGCAGCAACAGCGGCGGCGAGCGATGGTCCGCGCCGGGTACCAGCACCACCGCGCCGGGTTCATCGGGGACGGCAGCAGCGGCCTCCTCCATTGTGAAGTGAGTGCTCAGGGCTGCCCGGTCGAAGGCGACGCGATCGAGGATGCGGTGCACCGGCTCAACCGACAGACCGCCACCCTCGGCCGGTGCCACAAACGCCATGATGGCGTCCCAGCCCCCGGGTCCGTTCTGCTGACGCTGCACCTGCTGGTAGCGCAGGGCGGTGACGTACCGGTGGTGACCGTCGGCGATGGAGACCGGATGGGCAGACACCGCGGCACCGACGGCCTCGATGCCGTCCGGTTGGCTGATGTCGGAGAGGCGATGGCGCACGCCGTCGGCGGTGAAGTCGACCCGAACCTCGCCCTCCTCTGCCAGCAGGGCGGGCAACTCCTCCGCCGGGGAGAGCGCCATGATCAGGTCCAGGTTGGCTTCGGTAGCCGCCAGCACGCTCATGCGGTCGGCGCGCGTCTTGGCCATCGTTTCTTCGTGAGGGCGCACTTGCTCCCCGAGCGGGTGCAACTGCAGTGCCCCTACCACTCCCACCGCCCGGCGGACGGCACCGGCCCGGTCGGTGTAGTCCATCCGGTACACGTACAGACGCGGCTCGGGGTCCTGGAGGAGCACCCCGTCGCGACGCCATGCCTGCAGCAATGCGCGGGCTTGCTGGTAGCGTGCGTCGCCCGGCTCGGCGAGGAGCAGCCGCACCACGTTGTGAGGCGAGGCGGCCCGATAGGCACGCCGGTGCTCCTCGTCGATGACGTCGTAGGGGGGACAGGTGGCCTGTCCGACGTCGGGTACTACCTCCGGATTGAACAACAGACCGCGAAAAGGCGCCAGCAGCATGGGAGCAGTTGTAGCAGGGAAGTCCGGGAATCTCGTCTGCGATCTGGATGGCGTGCTCTACTTGGGCGACGAAGGCGTTCCCGGAGCCGCCGACGCGCTGCAGCGCTTGGAGGTTGCCGGGATGCGCATCCTGTTCGTGACTAACAACTCCTCGCGCCCCCGGCGCGCGGTGGCCGACAAGATCTGCCGGCTCAGCGGCTACCCCGCCCAGCCCGAGCAAGTGCTCAACTCCGCTCAGGCGACCGCGCTGTTGTTAGCCGAAGAACGCCCCCAATGTCTGGTGGTGGGTGGCGATGGCATTGGTGAAGCGCTCGCGGTGCGCGGCATCGCGGTGACCACGGACTGGCAAAGCGCCGAGGCGGTGGTGGTGGGCTTCGACCCGCAGGCCACCTACGCCAAGCTGCGCGATGCCTCGCTGGCTGTGCAGGCCGGGGCGCGGCTGGTGGCCACCAACCTGGACGCGACGTTTCCCACGTCGGCCGGGCTGTGGCCCGGAGCGGGTGCGCTGGTGGCGGCCCTGGAAACGGCCACGGGGCGGACGGCGGAGGCGGCGGGCAAGCCGCACGCTCCGATGCGGGCGCTGGTGCGGGAGCACTTGGGACCGGGGGCCGTGTGGGTAGTGGGAGATCGTGCCGATACCGACCTGGCTATGGGCAAGGCGGAGGGCTGGGCGACCGTGCTGGCGCTGTCGGGAGTGGTCCGCCATCAAGACGAGGTGCCCCCCGAGCTCAAACCCGACGTCGTGGTGAACTCGCTGCGAGAGCTGCCGGCGGCGCTGGGCCTGTGATCGTGGCGCCGGGACTCACCGCAGTGGGAGCCCGGCTGCTCGCAAACGGAGCGGCTCCGGTCAGTCGGTGACGAGCACCAAAGGGCAGTCCCGAAAGGGATGAGGGACGACGGCCATTGACTGCCGGTACACCTCGCTCAGCAGCGCCTCGGAGAGGACTAGGCGGGGGGTGCCTTCGGCGCGGATCTGGCCTTGGGCGAGCAACAGCAGCCGGTCGGCGTAGTGGGCGGCGGTGTTGAGATCGTGGAGGACGGCGACCACGCCCTGCCCCATCCCGGCCAGCCGGCGCAGCTCGGTCATGATGCGCTCCTGGTAAGCGACGTCGAGGGCGGTGGTGGGCTCGTCGAGCAGAACCAGGGGCGCTTGCTGGGCCAGCACGCGGGCGAGGGAGACGCGGGTGCGCTCGCCGCCGGAGAGCGTGGCGAAGATGCGCTCACCGAGATGGGCGGTGTCGGTGCGTTGCAGGGCGTCGGCAACCACCCGGGCGTCCTCGGCATCGGAGTTCTCGGGGTCGCGCCGGTGAGGGAAGCGACCCATCGTCACCACCGCGCGGGCGGTGAAGGGAATGTCCGGATCGGTCTCCTGCATCAGCACCGAGCGGCGTAGCGCCAGTTCGTTCGGTGCAAACCGGTCTGCGGGCACGTCTTGGTAGACGACGCGACCGTCCGTCGGGGTCAGGTCGCCGGCGAGCAGCCGGAGCAGGGTCGACTTGCCGGCGCCGTTGGGACCGATGATGCCCACCAGCTCTCCGGGGTGCACGGCCAGATTCACCTCGGAGACCAGGGTGGCGGAACCGATGCGGTAGCCGAGTCCATCGGCGCGGGCGAGAGAGGACGAGGTTTCAGACATATCGAGTGCGCCGGATCAGCCAAAGGAAGAACGGACCGCCGAGCGCGGCGGTGACCAGCCCCACTGGTATCTCGATCGGCTCGGCAACGGTGCGCGCCAGGAGATCCGCCATCACCACGAAGAGCCCTCCTCCCAGGGCGCTCGAGCGCAACAGGTGACGGTGGGCGGGGCCGGTGAGGCGCCGAATGACGTGCGGCACCAGCAGTCCGACGAATCCGACAACGCCCACCGCACCCACGGTGGCGCCCACCATCCCGCCCACCGTCATCAAGAGCACGGTGGTCACGAGGTCGACGTCGACGCCAAGGTGACGGGCCTCGGTCTCCCCGAGTGCGAGCAGGTCCAGGGTGCGGGCCGATGACAGCAGGCCCACAGCTCCGAACGACAGGAACACCAGGCTGGTGCCGAGCGCCCGCCACGTCGAACCGGTGAGGCTGCCCAGCAGCCAGAACTCGATAGGGGGGACGCGAGTCTGGTCCGCGGAGAACACCACGAAGCCCACCCAGGCACTGAGGGCCGCTCCCAGTGCCACACCGGTGAGTATGAATCGGGAGGGCTCCAGGGACGGGGTACGCCCCAGCCGCCGCACCAGCAGCGCGGTCAGCAGCCCGAGCACGGTGCCGCCGGCGATGGCCCCCTGGGTACCACCTGCCGTTGCCCCAACGACCCCGCCGAGGGCTGCCCCCGGGCCGATCCCCAGCAGCTGCGGATCGGCGAGTTGGTTGCGGAAGACCCCTTGCAGCACGGCGCCGGACAAGCCCAGCGCCGCCCCGGCAATGAAGCCGAGCAGGATCCGGGGGAGGCGTATGCCCCACAGCACCGCATCGGCCTGGAAGCTGGGCTCGGCACCGGCCGCCAGGCCCACCTTGCGGGAGAGCACCGCGATGACCTCACCGGGACTTATCTGCACCGCCCCGAGTCCGAGGCTCAGCGCGCCGAACACCAGGATCAGGAAGGTGAGTCCGGCGGCCACTCCACGGCGCCGGGCAGCGAACGGGTCACCGCTCGTCGCCGGCGCCGGGACCGGGGAATTCACGAGCCTGCAGCCAGCTCCGGGTGGAGGTCGCGTACGAATTCGAGCAACGCCTGGCCGACTCGCGGCCCCAGGTTGAAGAAGTACGCCTCGTCGTAGGCGAGGAACGACTCGCTCTGACCCGCCGGAGTCTCCGCCACTCCCGGTATTTGCAGGAAGGCCGCCACCCCGCCGAGCCCCTGCAGCCCGCTCTCCGGGAGCACGATCACCTCGGGTGCGGCCGCCACCAGCGCCTCGGGGGTGAGCGGCGCTGGCCCGAACACACCCGACTGGGCGCCGGCGTCGATCGCGTTGGCACCTTCGATCATGGCGTTGGTGGCCGTGCCGGCCCCGAACAAGAACACGGTCTGCGGTCCTCGCACGTACACGAAGGCCACCCGCGGCTGTGCCTGGGCCTCGGCGGCCAGCGCCCTGGCCTCGGCGATCTCCCCTGCCACCCGGTCGGCCAGCGCTTGGCCCGCCTCGGCCACGCCGAGGATCTCCGCCACTTGGAGAATCTTGTCGGCCACGCCGTCCAGGGTGGTCTGCAGCTCCAGGATCACCACCGGGACCCCGGCGCCGCGTAGCTGTTCGATCGTCTCCACAGGCGCGATCTGCGTATCGCCCAGCACCAGGGTGGGGGAGAAGCGGAGCACCGCCTCCGGGGCGAGCTGCTGGCCGAATCCCACCGTCTGCCCTTGGTCGTTGAGCGCCGCCGCTTCCGGCGGGTAGGTGGTGGTGACGTCGACTCCGACGACCCGATCGCCGAGGCCCAGCTCGAAGATGATCTCGGTGAGGTCCCCGTTGAGCGACACGATGCGGCTGGTGTCGGTGATGATCGACTCCACGCCGTCGGCGCCGACGAATCTCACTTCGGCCGCCTCGGGCTCGGTGGTCGTCGTGGTCATGGAGGTGGTGGTGACCGGGGCGGTGGTGGCCGTGGTGGTGGGGGTGGCGTCGTCACCGCCACAGGCGGCGGCCGCCAGAGCCCACGCTGCCAGCACCAACAGGAATCTGCCTCTCATCCTCATGCCTTCCTAGTCGCGGTAGCGAGTTGCTGTGGCTCATGGATCGACGCCACCCGGTCTCCGGTGATGGTGCGATACCCGGCCCAGATCAGCAGCAGGCCGATCAGCTCGGTGACGTAGAGCACCTCGACGTACCCGAAGCGCGTGAACGATCCGCCGATCCCCGGCAGCAGCGCCCCCACTGCGATCAAGGCGTTGCCCACCACTCGGGAGCGGGGACGATCGCTGCGGCGGCGGTAGCGCCACGCCGACCATGCTGCGCCCCCTACCAAGAAGACCATGGCGTAGAGGTTCACCAGCGGGGAGAAGGCCCGCACGAACTGCCACTCCATGACCCGGCCGGTCAGGCGATGCGTCTCGACGGCCTCGTACACGATCGGGGTGCTCACCACGAACGCCGCCGCGATGAGCACGTAGGCGATCAGGGCCACGGTGAGCTGGTCGGCTCGCCGCTTCGGCAACAACAGGTAGACCGTGCCTTGGGCCAGAGGGGCACCGCCCAGCAGGGCGCCGGCTATGTACCAGGCGCGGAACACCGGTTCCTGCCAGCCGAACAACGTGGTGAGGGCCTCGGTGGAGGTGCCCACGCCGTACATCGCGACGCCGATGGTCCACCACAGCAGATAGCGGGCCTGAGGGGACCCCCGCCAGTGTCGCCACAGGACGACGGTGAAGGCCGCGGCCACGAGCGAGGTGACGATCGGCGCGTAGTGGATCGGAGTGGTGGCGGCGAGCATGGCGCAACCCCTTCTTTTTCCAACCGGGATACTCTCCCCGGCGGCTCAGGCCGACGGCAAGTCGACAAAGAACGCCGGCGAAGAACGGGAGACGGCTGGGATCTGGCCTAGAGGAACGGCTGCCGGGGCCGGATCGGTGGCAGGGCGGCCCGGGCGCGGCGGCGGGCGAAGACCCGGCGTAGCACCGTGGTGCGCAGCGCGGCCGCCACCACGACGCCGAAGAGGAAGCCGGCCACGTGCGCCTCCCAGGCGATGTTGGTGGTGCCGCCCGCCAGGGCAAACTGTCCCAGGAACCACAGGACCAAGAAGACCACCGCCGGTATCGCGATGGGCATGAAGAAGAACAGCGGGAAGATGGAGACGATCCGGGCGGTGGGGTAGAGGACCAGGTAGGCGCCCATGACGGCCGAGATGGCGCCGGACGCGCCCACCAGCGGGATGGTTCCCTCCGGCTGGAGGGCGACGTAGCTCAGGGAGGCGACCACCCCGGCGAGGAGGTAGAAGACCGCGTAACCGAGCCTCCCGAAGCCGTCCTCCACGTTGTTGCCGAAGATCCACAGGAACCACATGTTCCCCAACAGGTGGCCCAAGCCGCCGTGGAGGAAGATGGAGGCCAGCAGACTGAAGGGGATGGACTTGTCGGAAAACGGGGCGTCGCCGAGCGACTCCTCGAGGCAGCGTTCCTCGGTGATCTCCACCTGGTCCAGGGGGTCGCCTGTGGTGACCTCACAGGGAATCGTGGCGAACTCGTAGGCGAAGCGTTCCGCCTCGTCGGTGCTCTGGGGCTGCACCGCGAAGTAGACATAGACGGCAGCGGCGATGAAGAGCCAGGTGATGAGCGGTCGGGCCAGGCTCGGATTGGCGTCGCGTATCGGGATCAAAGCGCCGTCCTGTCACGCGCGGCGGCGATAATGGCGCCATGGATACTACGCGGCTCACAGAGAGACTCGCCGAGCTGAGGCAGCTCGATCCCGCCGACGCCCCCGATCCCGCCGATCGCATCGCAGACGCGCTGGTGGACCTCCTGGAGGAGGATCAGCCACCAGAGGAGCAGCCGGTCTGAGCAGACGGCGTCTCGACCGTGAGTTGGTGCGACGTGGGCTGGTGTCCAACAGGAGCGAGGCCCAGCGGGTGCTCGAGGAGGGGCGGGTGCGGGTGCACGGTGTGCCCCAACCCAAGCCGGCCACCCTGGTCGACGAGACCGTGCCGATGACGGTCGCCGCTCCTTCCTCCGAGTACGTGAGCCGGGGCGGCCACAAGCTGGCAGCGGCATTGACCGGCTTTTCCGTCCCGGTGGACGGGCGCCGAGCCCTGGATGCGGGCGCCTCCACCGGCGGCTTCACCGATTGCCTGCTCCAACACGGAGCCGCCGAGGTGGTCGCTGTGGACGTGGGCTACGGGCAGCTCGACTGGCGATTGCGCAACGATCCCCGGGTGCGGGTCGTTGAGCGCACCAACATCCGCCACGTCGACCCGGGCGAGCTGGGAGGTCCTTTCGAACTGGTGGTGGCCGATCTCTCCTTCATCTCGCTGTGCTTGGTCGCGCCGGTGCTGGCGAGGGCTGCGGCTCCCGGCGCCGATCTGGTGCTGCTCGTGAAGCCGCAGTTCGAAGTGGGCAAGGGAGAGGTTGGCAAGGGCGGTCTGGTGCGCGACCCTGTGCAGCGACTGACGGCGGTACGAAAGGTCATCGACTGCCTGCAAGACGCGGGACTGGGCACGTGCGGTGTGATGGCGTCCCCGTTGCCGGGGGCAAAGGGGAACCGCGAGTTCCTACTGTGGGCCCGGCCCGGGCCGGTGGCGGTCGGGGACGATGAAGTGAGGAGTGTGGTCCTGGCATGAAGCTGGCCTTGGTCCCGCATCAGGGCCGACCGGCCGCGCTGGAGGTGGCCGTTCGTCTCATCAACGGTGCCACCGCCCGCGGCATGCATGTGGTGGCGGCACCGGAGGACGCCACTCTCTTGGGTATCGACGCCGCCGATCTGGACGCGGTGGGCATCGATCTGGTAGTGGGGGTGGGAGGGGACGGCACCGTACTCAGTGCGGCGCAAGTGGCGCTGCGGGCCCAGGTGCCGGTGTTCGGAGTCAATGTGGGGCGGGTGGGCTTCCTGGCCGAGGTGGAGCCCGAGATGGTGGAAGCGGCGCTGGACGCGGTAGCCAGCGGCGACTGGAGCATCTCGCAGCGGATGACGGTGGCCGCCGTCCTGGAAACGGGCACCACCGCCACGGGCATCAACGACATCCTGGTCGAGAAAGTGAAAGGCCAGCGCATCGTGGGCTTGCGGGTGGCGGTCGACGGCGAGCCCTTCCTGCGCTATCGAGCCGACGGGCTGCTGGTGGCCACTCCCACCGGATCCACCGCGTACAGCTTCTCGTCGGGAGGCCCCCTCGTAGCGCCGACTCTGGAGGCGATGATCCTCACTCCGGTGGCGGCCCACTCTCTCTTCTCTCGATCGGTGGTCTTCCCTCCCGAGGTCACTTTGCGCTGCACTGTGGACGAGGCCCGGCCGGTCTCTGTGCATGTCGACGGGGTGGGTTTGGGTGAGCTCGGCCCCGGTCAGTGGGTGGACATTCGGCGTGGTTCCGCCCAGGTGCAGTTCCTGGAGCTGACCGGGCGCTCCTACGCGGCCACGGTGAAGCGGAAGTTCCGCCTCGACGATGGGTGAGCGCAGCCGGTCGCGCCGCTCTCCGCGAGGCGCGGGGGTGCCGGATGCTGGATGAGCTGCATGTCCGCAACCTGGGGGTGATCGAAGACGCCCGTATCGAGCCGGGGCCCGGTCTGGTGGTGGTCACCGGCGAGACCGGGGCCGGCAAGACGCTGCTGCTGGGGGCGATGCGTCTCCTGCTCGGCCTCCCGGCGCGGGGTGACAGCGTGGGCCCGCGCGGGGGCGAAGCGCAGGTGGACGGGCGGTTCATCCTGCCGGCCGGAGACGAGCTGGCGGTGAGCAGGCGGGTGCTGCGGGAGGGCCGCAGTCGCGCCTACCTCAACGGCGCAGCGGCGCCGTTGCGCGCGGTGGAGGAAGCCACCGCAGGACTGGTCGAAATGGTCGCTCAGCACGACCATTTGGCTCTCACCAAACCGGGAGAGGTGCGGGCGCTGGTGGACCGAAAACTCGATGGCGCCGGACGGCGAGCAGTGGCGGCGTACCGCGCTGCCTGGGAACGCCTCGGTGGCCTTCGTGCCGACCAGGAGCGCCTGGGTGGGGATCCGCGGGCTCTCGCCCGCGAGCTCGACTTGGTGGACTTCCAGGCGCGAGAGATCGCCGCGGCGGGCTTCTCGCCGGGAGACGACCGTCGACTGTTAGAGCTGGTGGAGCGGCTGCGGCACGCCGAGGAGCTGCTGGAGAGGCTGGGCACCAGCCGCCAGGCGCTAAGTGAGGCGCAAGAACACCTCGGTGCCGCGGTGGCCCAGCTCCGCAAGGCAGTCGAGCGGGATGCCCAGCTGGCTGCTCTCCTCGAAGGCGCCGAAGCCGGCGCGGTGAGCCTGGGTGAGCTGGCGCACGACACGCGAGTCGCACTGGAATCCATGAGCCATGATCCAGCAGAGCTGGAGGAAGTGGAGCAGCGGCTGGCCCTGCTGGGAGACTTGCGCCGCAAGTACGGCGCCGACTTGGACGAGGTCCTTCAGTTTGGCGTGGAGGCGCAGGCCCGCGGCGAAGAGCTGCGTGCTCTGCTGGAGCGAGCCGATGTACTCGACCGGCAGCTGGCCGATGCCGAGGACGCCGTTGCCACCGCCGGCGAGGCGCTGCGAACCGCGCGGCAAGCGGCAGGGGCGCGCGTGGAGAAAGCCGGCAGGCAGCATCTCGAAGAGCTCGGCTTCACTGCGCCGGTGATCCGCGTCGAGATCGAGTCCGCCGCCCCCGCCGCCGCCGGAGCGGACACTCTGCGCCTGCTGTTCTCGTCGGACGTTCGCCTCCAACCGGGCCCGGTGAGCCGGGTGGCCTCGGGGGGAGAGTTGAGCCGGCTGGTGCTGGCGCTGCGCCTCGCCGGAGGCGCCGGCGAGGCGCCGGTGGTGGCCTTCGACGAGGTAGACGCCGGGGTGGGCGGTCGCACTGCCTTGGCGCTGGGACGCAAGCTGGCCGCGTTGGCACAGGAGCGGCAGGTGCTTTGCGTCACACACCTGCCGCAAGTGGCGGCCTTTGCCGACACCCACTATGTGGTCGACCGGCAAGGCACCGACGCCACCGTGAGGCTGGCCGATGGCGAGCAGCGACTCGAGGAGCTGACGCGCATGCTCGCCGGCCTCCCCGGCAGTGAGCGAGGTCGGGATCACGCCGAGGAACTGAGGCGGGTGGCGCTCGGGGAGCGGGGCTGACGGCGGCCCCAGGTTCGACGTAGACTCCGGCTCCAACCGCGACGGAGGCCCTCATGGAGTTGGAGCACGTGATCCTGAAGGAGGATGGGCCGGTCACCCGGCTCATGCTCAACCGGCCGGAGAAGCGCAACGCTCTCAGTCTGGCGCTGATGCAGGAGGTCGTCGGCGCGCTCCAGGCAGTAGGCGCGAAGGCGCAGGTCGTGATCGTCGAGGGGGCGGGCCCGGCCTTCTCCGCCGGCCACGACCTCGGGGAGATGGTGGGCCGGGACGTCGGCTTCTACCAGCAGCTGTTCGACGCTTGCACCGAGATGATGGAGAGCATTCACCGCATTCCCCAGCCGGTCATCGCCAAGGTGCACGGCATCGCCACTGCGGCCGGCTGCCAACTGGTGGCCTCTTGCGACCTGGTCGTGGCCGCCGAGGAAGCCACCTTCGCCACCCCGGGGGTGAAGATCGGACTCTTCTGCTCCACCCCCATGGTGCCGCTGACCCGCGCCGTGGGGCGTAAACGGGCGCTGCAGATGCTGCTCACCGGGGAGCCCATCACCGCCCCAACCGCCATGGAATGGGGTCTGGTCAATCAGGTGGTACCGGCGGCCAAGTTGGAAGAGGCGGTGATGGAACTGGCCGGCAAGATCCTCCGCTCCAGTCCCGTCACCGTCGGTTTCGGCAAGGAGGCGTTCTACGCTCAGATCGAGTTGGATGAGCACCGCGCCTACGACCTGACGAAGACGGTGATGGTGGCCAACTCCCTGGCGGACGATGCCCAGGAAGGCATCTGCGCCTTCCTGGAGAAGCGGGAGCCCGTCTGGACGGGACGGTGACGGAGGTGCCGGCGGTCGCCCACACCGCGCTCACTCCGCTCAGCTTCCTGGAGCGGTCGTCCCAGGTGTTCCCGGCACGTACGGCGATCTCCTACGGCGAGCGCCGGCTGAGCTACGCCGAGATGGCGGCGGCCACTACTCGGCTGGCACGTGCGTTGCAGGCATCGGGGATCGGTCCCGGGGACCGGGTGGCCTACTTGCTGCCCAACCTCCCTGAGATGCTCCTCGCCCACTTCGGGGTACCACTGGCCGGTGGCGTGCTGGTGGCCATCAACACCCGCCTCTCCGGAGAAGAGATCGTCTATATCTGCAACCACTCCGGCTCCCGCCTGCTGGTTGCGGACACCGCTCTCATGCCGGTGCTGGCGCCGGTTGCCGGTGCGTTCCAGACCGTGGAGGAGGTGATTGCCGTCGACGACGCCGGCATCGAGCCGCTGGTGCCCAGCACGCCTTACGGCGATTTCCTCGCCCGCGGCTCCGACGAGCCGTTGCCGTGGCAGGTGGACGACGAGAACCGCACCATATCGATCAACTACACGTCGGGAACGACGGGACGCCCCAAAGGTGTGATGTACACCCATCGGGGGGCGTACCTCAACGCGCTGGGGGAGATCATCCACTCCCACCATTCCACCGACAGCGTGTACCTGTGGACGTTGCCGATGTTTCACTGCAACGGGTGGTGCACCACCTGGGGCGTCACTGCCATCGGCGGCCGCCACGTCTGCCTGCGGACGATGGATCCGTCACTGGTGTGGCGGCTGCTGCGGGACGAAGGGGTGACCCACCTCAACGCAGCTCCCACGGTGCTGATCAGCCTGGCCAGCGCACCCGAGGCGGCGCCGTTGGGGCGGGAGTTGGTGGTGACGACCGCCGGTGCGCCGCCCAGCCCCACCATCATCTCCCAGATGCAGCAGCTGGGGGCGCGCATCGTGCATGTGTATGGCCTCACGGAGACCTACGGGCCCCACACGCTGTGTGAGTGGCAGCAGGATTGGGAATCCCGGCCGCCGTCCGAACAGGCGCGGCTGCTGGCGCGGCAGGGAGTCGCCTACCTGGGGGTGGATCCCATCAGGGTCGTCGACGAGAACATGAAGGACGTCCCCCGCGACGGTGCCACCCTCGGTGAGGTGGTGATGCGGGGCAACAACGTCATGGCCGGCTACTTCGACGATCCCGAGGCGACTGCGGAGGCCTTTCGAGGCGGTTGGTTCCATTCCGGCGACCTAGCGGTGTGGCACCCGGACGGCTACATCGAGCTGCGGGACCGGGCCAAGGACATCATCATCTCCGGCGGCGAGAACATCTCCACCATCGAGGTGGAGCAGGCCATCGCCAGCCACCCGGCGGTGCTGGAGTGCGCCGTGGTGGCGATACCGCACGACAAGTGGGGGGAACGGCCCAAGGCGTTCGTGGTCCTCAAGGACGACGGCGGTGCCACCGAGGGCGAGATCATCGAGCACGTACGGTCCCGCCTGGCGCATTTCAAGGCTCCGGACGACGTCGAGTTCGTCCCCTCTCTCCCCAAGACCTCGACCGGCAAGGTGCAGAAGTTCGTACTGCGGGAGAAGGAGTGGGCCGGCTACGACAAGCGGATCCACTGAGCCGGTAGGCGGCGCCGCGCCCTCGTCACGGCCGGGAGTGCTTGGACGGCGCCACCCCGGTGCTACGCTGGCATTCCGTGGCCAAGTACGTGTTCGTCACCGGAGGCGTGGTCTCCAGCCTCGGGAAAGGCATCACCGCTGCCTCACTCGGCCGTCTCCTCAAGGCTCGCGGGCTTCGCATCGTCAACCAGAAGCTCGACCCGTACATCAACGTCGATCCGGGAACTATGAATCCGTTCCAGCACGGAGAGGTGTTCGTCACCGATGACGGGGGCGAGACCGATCTCGACCTGGGGCACTACGAGCGATTCAGCAGTGAGAACCTGCGGCGCGACTCCAACGTCACCTCGGGGTCCGTCTACCTCTCGGTCATCCAGAAGGAACGCCGCGGCGACTACCTGGGCGACACGGTCCAGGTCATCCCCCACATCACCAACGAGATCAAGTCGCGCATCCGCCGCCTGGGGGATCGCGACGACGTGGACGTGGTCATCACCGAGGTCGGCGGCACGGTGGGCGACATCGAGAGCCTGCCCTTCCTGGAGGCGATCCGCCAGCTGCGCAAGGACCTGGGTCGGGAGAACACCCTCTACGTCCACGTGACCCTGGTGCCCTACATGGCCTCCAGCGAGGAGCTCAAGACCAAGCCCACCCAGCATTCGGTCGCCGAGCTGCGCAGCCGGGGCATCCAGCCCGACGTGATCGTGGCCCGCTCCGAGCGTCCCATCGACGACCAAGTGCGACGGAAGATCAGCTTGTTCTGCGACGTGGAGCCGGAGGCAGTGGTGAACGCCGTAGACGCGGCGGACATCTACGAGGTTCCGCTCATCCTCCACGCTGGAGGGTTCGACGACGTGATCTGCCGCGCGTTGCAGCTCGAGACGCCGGCGCCGGAGCTGGAGAGCTGGGAGGCCATGGTGCGTCGGGCGACCACGGCCACTGAGCAGGTGGCGGTCGGCCTAGTGGGAAAGTACGTGGATCTACCCGACGCCTACTTGTCGGTGGTGGAAGCGCTCCGCCACGGGGCTGCGGCCAACGACGTGCGCCTGGATCTGCGCTGGATTCCGAGTGACGACATGGAGGGTCTGCTGGCCGATACCCATCGCCGCGGCCTCCACGGCATCGTGGTACCGGGAGGGTTCGGGGTGCGGGGCATCGAAGGCAAGATCCAGGCGGTGCGCTTCGCCCGCGAGAACGGGATTCCCTTCTTGGGACTGTGCCTGGGACTGCAGTGCGCGGTGATCGAGTTCGCTCGCTCCCGGCTCGGACTGACCGAGGCCAACAGCGCCGAGTTCGATCCCACCACGCCCCATCCCGTGATCGACCTCATGGAGAGCCAGGAAGGTGTTGCCGACATGGGAGGCACCATGCGCCTCGGCCTGTACCCGGCCAAGCTGGCCGAGGGTTCGCTGGCCCGCCGGCTCTACGGCAAGGAGCTCGTCTACGAGCGGCACCGGCATCGCTACGAGGTCAACAACCGCTACCGGGCCGATTTGGAGGAAGCCGGAATGCGCCTGGCGGGGTTGTCTCCCGATGGATCGCTGGTGGAGATGATCGAGGTCCCGTCGCATCCCTATTTCGTCGCCTCTCAGTTCCACCCCGAGTTCAAGTCGCGGCCGGACGCCCCCCATCCGCTGTTCTTCGGGTTCATGAAGGCGGCGGTGGAGCATCGCCGGGCGGCGACCGCCCAACCCCTCCCTGCCGACACCACGGTGGCGGAGCGACGTTGACGTGGCCGGGCCACTGCGCCGCATGCTGGGGCGGCGCCGGCTCGCCGAGGGGGTATTCCTTCGGTTCTCCCGCACTCACTACCTGGGCCCCGACGGGCGCGGGGTTGCGCGGGACCTCGTAGAGCATCCGGGTGCGGTGGCGGTGGTGCCGCTCTTGAAGGACGACGTGCTGCTGATTCGCCAGTACCGCAGCGCCGTGGATGGTGAGCTGCTGGAGATCCCGGCGGGCAAGCTGGACGTCCCCGGGGAGGATCGCGAGGAGACGGCTCGACGCGAGTGTGAAGAGGAGGTGGGCTACCGACCCGACAAGCTGACCTACCTGCACCGCTTCTACACGAGTCCCGGGTTCACCGACGAGCTGATCTGGTTGTATGAAGCCGAGCAACTGACACCGGTGGGAGCGCAGCCCACCGGTGCCGAGGAGGAGGCCGCCGAGATCGTGCAGCTGAGCCTCGACGACGCTCTCGCCATGTTGGAGCGCGGCGAGATTCGCGATGCCAAGACCATCATCGGGCTGTACGCCGTCGCGGCAAGGAGGTCGTCGCGGTGATCGTGGGTGTGCCTAGGGAGGTCAAGCGGGCGGAGAATCGAGTGGCGATCACCCCGGCGGGTGTGCGCGAGCTGACCTCGCGCGGTCATCAGGTGCTGGTGGAACACGAAGCCGGGGAGGGGTCCGCCATCAGCGACGCCGAGTTCGTGGACCAAGGCGCCCGTATCGTGGCTGGCGCCGCCGACGTGTTCGCCGCGGCGGAGTTGGTGCTGAAGGTCAAGGAGCCACAGCCGGAGGAAGTGGCCCAGTTCCGCCCCGGTCAGATCCTCTTCACCTACCTCCACCTGGCGGCACATCCGCAGCTCACCAAGGAGCTGGCTGCCTGTGGGGTGACCGCCATCGCCTACGAGACGGTGCAGCTCCCAGACGGGAGTCTTCCCCTGCTGGCGCCGATGTCGGAGATCGCCGGCCGCATGGCCACGCAAGTGGGCGCCTACTTCCTGGAGACGGCGCAGGGAGGCCGCGGGGTGCTGCTCGGAGGCGTGCCCGGCGTGCGCCCCGGCAAGGTGGTGGTCATCGGAGCCGGGATGGCGGGAGCCAACGCGGCGGCGATCGCCATCGGTATGCAAGCCGAGGTGGTGGCGGTCGACCACGACGTAGCCAAGCTGCGGGCGCTCGATTCCCTTTACCGGGGACGGGTGGTCACCCTCAGCTCCAGTCGGCTCACGATCGAGCAGCAGCTGGAAGACGCCGACCTCGTGATCGGGGCGGTGCTGGTACCGGGAGCGAGCGCTCCCAAGCTGGTGACGGAGGATGTGGTGCGTGCTATGAAGCGCGGCACCGTGCTCGTCGACGTAGCCATAGACCAAGGGGGTTGCTTCGAGACCAGTCGGGAGACCACCCACGAGGACCCGGTCTACGTGGAGCACGACGTGCTCCACTATGCGGTGGGCAACATCCCGGGGGCGGTACCCCACACCTCCACCTACGCGCTCACCAATGCCACCCTCCCGTACGCAGTGTGGCTCGCCCAGCACGGGGTCAAGGGCGCGGTGAGCAGCCATCCGGAGCTGCTGCTGGGGCTCAACGTGGCCGGCGGATCGGTGGTGCACCCGGCGGTGGCGGAGAGCCTGAACCTGCCGATGGTGGACCCCAACGAGTTCCTCGCCGGTCTATGACCGACCCGGCTGTGGGGGTCGAGGAGTACTTGGCATCTCTGGCGGTGGAGCGCGGATTGGCGGCCAACACGGTGGCGGCCTACCGGCGCGACCTGCGTCAGTACCTGGAATTCCTGGAAGGTGAGGCACCCACGCCGAAGGCGGTGGAGAGCTTCGTCACCCAATTGCATGCCTGGGGTCTGGCGCCCGCGTCGGTGGCGCGCAAGGTGGCGGCCGTACGGGGGCTGCATCGTTTCCTGGTGGCGGAGGGCATGGCCGGCGAAGATCCCACCCGGCTCCTCGACAGCGCGCGCCGTCCGGCGGCACTTCCCAAGGCACTCGATGTGGATGACGTCGTCCGGCTGCTGGAGGCCCCCGACCCGACGACGCGGTTGGGGCGGCGCGACCGGGCACTCCTCGAATTCCTGTACGGCACGGCGGTGCGGGTGGCAGAGGCCGTGGCGCTGGATCTGAGCGACCTCGACCTGGAGGAGCGCATCTCCTTGGTGACCGGCAAGGGGCGCAAGCAACGTCTGGTGCCGCTGGGATCGAAGGCGGTGGAAGCTATCCGCGCGTACCTGCCCGATCGACTGGCGCTGCGGCGGGCCGGGAAGGACGACGGGGCGCTGTTCCTGAATGCTCGGGGCCGTCGCCTCACCCGCCAGGGGGTGTGGACCATCGTGCGCCAGGCGGCGCGCCGGGCCGGCATTCCCTCCGGGCGGGTGTCACCTCACGTGCTGCGCCATTCCGCCGCTACCCACATGGTGGAGGGAGGCGCTGACCTACGTACTGTTCAGGAACTACTCGGGCACGCTAGTATCAGCACAACGCAGGTATACACGCGGGTCTCGGCAGCCCATCTCGCTGAGGTCTATATCCAGTCCCACCCGCGGAGCTTATGAGTACACAGATCGATCTCGACGCGGCCCGGGCCGTCTTGGAGGAGGAACGCGACAAGCTGGTTCGCCAGCTCGAGGAGCTGGGCGCCAGCGAGACCGGCGACCTCCGCTCCGACCTCGAGTTCGGCGATGGCTTCGCCGACGCGGGAGCCGCCACGGCGGAGCGGACCGAGGTGCTGGGACTGGTCGACAGCCTCAAGGGCCAGCTCGACGCCGTCGACGTGGCCTTGCGCCGGGTCGATGACGAGACCTATGGCACGTGTGAGATCTGCGGACAGCCGATCCCGTCCGCCCGTTTGCAGGCGCGTCCCGCCTCGGTGCGCTGCGTCGACTGCAAGGCGCGGCGCGGCTGAGCGGCGCCACCCGAGGGCCGCGCTCCGGTAGAGCCTCATGAGCGGTGGTTGGATCCATTTGACGGCACGTTTCTTCGACGTGATCCGGGCGCGGCGGCTGCGTCCCATCGAGCAGTTAGAGGTGGCGGCGCTGCTGGAGGGAGGAGAGGAAGCCCGGCTCTTCTGGGCACAGGCGACCGCCGACCAGCGGCACGGGCTGCGGGCGGCGCGGCTGGTGCAGGCGCAGCGGCCGGAGGCGCGCCGGCTCGCCCGGGCGGCGCTGCTGCATGACGTGGGTAAACAGCACGCCGGCCTCGGTGTCGTGGGACGCACGATCGCCGGGGTGGTGGAGCAGCTGCGACTGCGCCCCACCGGCAGGGTGGCCCTGTATCTGGACCACGGAGCGCAGGGCGCGGAAGATCTCGAGGCGGCGGGCAGTGAGCCGCTGGTGGTGGAGTTCGCCCGGCATCATCACGGGGAGAGGCCCCCGGCCATCGCCGCCGCCGATTGGGCGGTGCTGCAAGCAGCCGACCGGGTGCGGCCGTGGAGGAAAGCCCTGGGGCCGGAGACGCAGGGCAATACCATGCAGGGGCGATGAGCTGGGCGGCACCATGACGTACCAGGTGAGGACCGCAGTCTTCGAAGGCCCCCTCGACCTGTTGCTGCACCTCGTCGCCCAGCGCCGGGTGGACGTCACTCACCTCAGCCTGTCCGACCTTGTCGGCGAGTACCTCGCCCACGTCGAGGAGGTGCGCCGCCTCGACTTGGAGGTGGCCAGCGAGTTCCTGCTCATCGCCGCCACCCTCATCCAGCTCAAGGCGCGGCACCTGCTTCCGGACGACACACCGCTGGACTGGGACGAGGAGCTGGCGTTGATGGAAGAACGCGACCGCCTGCTGTCGCGGCTGCTGGCCTGCGTCACCTTCAAGGACGTGGCCGCGGTGCTGGCGCACCGGCTCCGTGAGACCGGCCGGCAGGTGCCTCGGACCGGCGGCATGGATCAACCGGTGGTGCTGCCGATCCCCGATGTGCACCTGGCGGTCGACGCGGGGGGCCTGGCCGAGCTGGCGGGGCGCCTGCTGGCGGCGCGCCACGCCGAGCCCGACCTGGACCACCTCGACCTGGAGCTGCCGTCGGTGGACGCGGCGCTGCACGATCTCCAGGACCGCATGGGACGGCACGCCGAGGCCGAATTCGCCGAGCTGGTGGCACACTGCACCCACAAGGCAGAAGTGATCGCCTATTTCCTGGCGCTCCTGGAGCTGGCTCGTTGGGGCCTGGTAGAGGTGTCGCAACCAGCGGCACTGGCCGAGATCCAGGTGCGTCGCCGGCGCGAGGCGACCATCGAGGAGGTGGTGAGCGAGTGGAGCCGATGACGAATCGCGGCGCACTCGAGGCGATCCTGTTCGTGGCCGAACAGCCGGTTCCCCTCGCAGAGCTCGCCGAGGTCTTGGAGCTCCCGGGCCGCCACGTGGAGGAGGAGCTGGCAGCGCTCGCCGAGGATCTGGAGCAGCGCGGCAGCGGTCTCGTCCTCAAGGAGGTGGGTGGCGGCTGGCGCCTCTATACCCGTTCCGAAGCCTTCCCCTACCTCGAGGCGTACGCCGGTACCGCCACCGCCGCCCGCCTCTCGGCCGCCGCGCTGGAGGTGCTGGCGGTGGTCGCCTACCAGCAGCCTGTGTCCCGCAGTCAGATCGCCGATATCCGGGGAGTCGACTCCGAGTCGGCCGTTCGCACGTTGGAGCGTCGCGGCTTGATCGAGGCGGTGGGGCGCCTGCCGGGGCCGGGCACCCCGGTGGTCTACGGGACCAGCGATCTGTTCCTGGAGAAGCTGGGGCTGCGCCACCTGGGCGAGTTGCCACCGCTGGCCGACCATATGCCTCCCGCCGACGTCGTCGAGTCCTTGGAGGAGACCTTCCGGGCGGAACCGTGAGCTCCGGCGGGCCGCAGCGGCTCCAGAAGGTGATCGCCCGCGCCGGCCTCACTTCCCGGCGCGGGGGTGAGGAGCTCATACGGGCCGGCCGGGTCACCGTGGACGGGACGACTGCCCATCTCGGGCAGCGAGTCGACCCAGAGACCGCCCGGGTGGAGGTGGATGGCATCCCGCTGCCGGTGCGGCCCGGTCTGGTGTACCTGCTGGTCAACAAGCCCGCCGGCGTGGTGAGCACGGCGGACGACCCCCAGGGCCGTCCCACGGTGGTGGGGCTGGTACCTGCGGAGCCGCGGGTGTACCCGGTGGGACGGCTCGACGCCGACTCGGAGGGCCTGCTCATGCTCACCAACGACGGCGATCTCACCCAATTGCTGACCCATCCCCGCTACCAGGTCCCCAAGACCTACACGGTGCTGGTAGAGGGTACGCCCGGCCGGAGCGCGCTGCGGCGACTCGAGGAGGGGGTGCTGCTGGAGGATGGGCCCGCCCGGGCGAGGCGGGCACGGCTGGTGGATCGCGCCGAGGGCAACGCCCTGCTGGAGATGGTGATGACGGAGGGCCGCAAACGGGAGGTGCGGCGCATGTGTGCCGCCGTCGGCTTCCCGGTGCTCCGGCTCTTTCGCATCGCCATCGGGCCTTTGCGCGACGCCACCCTGCGCACCGGACAGTGGCGGCCCCTCACCGTGGAGGAGGTGCGCGCTCTCTACCGGGCGGGTCGGGAGGCGATGGCGGAGGGCATGGCAAACTGAAGCCCATGTCGCCGCCGACGGGAATCGAGTATCCGCCGACGCTGCCTGTCGCCACCAGGGGGCCCATCGACGCGGTGGTGCACCCTCCGGGCTCGAAGAGCATCACCAACCGGGCGCTGCTGGCTGCGGCCCTCGCCGAGGGTGACAGCGTTCTCGCCGGCGCGCTGGAGAGCGATGACACCGCCGCCATGCGAGAGAGCTTGCGGGCGCTGGGGGCGAACATCGACGACTCGGGCGACGAGTGGACGGTGAAGGGCACCGCAGGCCGCTTGCGTACTCCCTCCCGTCCGCTCGATGCACGGGCCTCGGGCACGACCGCCCGTTTCCTCACCGCCGCCGCCACCCTGGCAGACGGAGCGGTGGTGGTAGACGGTTCCCCGCGGTTGCGGCAGCGCCCCATCGCCGACCTCGCCGACGCATTGCGGGAACTGGGAGCGGCGGTGGAGGTGTTGGGTCGGGAGGGCTGCCCTCCGGTGCTAGTGGGCGGCGGTGGTCTCGAGGGGGGCTCGGCGACCATCGATGCCTCTCGCTCCAGTCAGTTCGTGTCGGCGGTGATGCTGGCGGCGCCCTACGCACGCCGCGACGTGGAACTCATCTGGCGCGGCGGGGTGCTGGTGTCGCGCCCCTACGTGGGGACCACCGCAGAGGTGATGCGAGCCTTCGGCGCCGAGGTCGGTCTTCGCGGTGACGGGGTGGTGGTGGCGGCCGGCGGTTACCGGGCGTGCCGCTACACGGTGGAGGCGGACGCGTCGGCGGCGGTATACGCCTTCGCCGCTGCGGCGATCACCGGCGGCCGGGTACGGGTGGAGGGAATCGACCCGGACTCCACACAGGCGGACCTGGGCGTGCTCGACGTGTTGGCCGCCATGGGATGCGCGGTTCGTCGCGGTGAGGGCGGCATCACGGTGTCCGCCCCCGCCGGCGGGTTGCGCGCGGTCGAGGTGGACATGAACGACATGCCCGACGCGGTGCTGGCCGTGGCGGTGACCGCCTTGTTCGCCCGGGGCACAACCACGATCCGCAACGTGGCCAACCTGCGGCTCAAGGAGAGCGACCGGCTGGGCGCTCTCGAGACCGAGCTACGACGCCTCGGCGCCCAGGCGAACGCAGGCGACGATCATCTCGTGGTAGAGCCCGCAGAGTTACAGGGCGCAGAGATCGACACCTACGACGACCATCGGATGGCAATGTCGTTCGCCCTGGCCGGGTTGCGGGTGCCGGGGGTGGTGATCCGGGATCCCGGCTGCGTGGCCAAGACCTGGCCCGACTTCTTCGAGATGCTCGCCGCCCTGTGACGGTCGCCTTGGGGTTAGTGTGGCCCGGAGGTTCAGGGTGGACGATCGCAGCATGATCATCGCCGTCGACGGGCCGGGAGGCGCCGGCAAATCGACGGTGAGCCGGGGGGTGGGGGAGCGGCTCGGCTTCCCCCATCTCGACACCGGCGCCTTCTACCGGGCCGCCACGCTGGCGGTGCTGCAAGCCGGAGTGGAACCCGACGACGAGGCGGCGGTCGTCGGGGTGGTGGCGGGGAGTGATATCGATTTCGAACGGGATGTCACCTTCCTCGACGGCGCCGACGTCTCCGCCGCCATCCGTGACGATGCAGTCACCGGCGCGGTGAGCGCGGTGTCGGCGCTGCCCGAGGTGCGGGCTCTCATGGTCGACCAGCAGCGGCGCTGGGTGGAGAAACGCGGCGGGGCGGCGGTGGTGGAGGGCCGCGACATCGGCACCGTCGTGTTCCCCCAGGCGCACGTCAAGGTCTTTCTGACCGCCCGCCCCGAGGTGCGCGCCGCACGCCGTGCCTTGGAATTGCGCCAAGCCGAAGTTACGGCCGTTTCGGCCGACCTGGCGCGCCGTGACCGGACCGACTCGCAGCGCGCCGCGTCGCCGCTGCGTCCCGCCGCCGACGCCTATCAGATCGACACTTCCGACCTCACCGTCGAGGAGGTGGTGAGCCGAATCGTTGCGCTGGTGGAGGAGAAGGAGCGCAGCGAGCAGGGCGGCTAGGCGCTCTCGCCGATCATTGCCAGGGCCTCGGTGGCCGTCCACTCCCGGTCGCCTTCCAGCAGGCCGGTGACGCCGGGACGGCGGGCGGTGGTGGCCGCTTCCACCAGCGCCTGGAGGGTCAGCAGAAAGTTGCGCAGTTGCGGTGGCAACGGGAAGTACTCTTCCTCGGCGGTGACCGCCAGCAGCTCGAAGCCCTCGCTGGGAGCGATCCGGTCGATGAGCTGTTGCACCAAGTGGTCGGGGGCGGACGCGCCGGCGGTGACCCCCACGACGTCGACTCCCTCCAACCAGGCGGGGTCCACTCCGTCGGGCCGGTCGACGCGGTGCGCGGCCACGCCGGCCTCTCGAGCCACCCGCACCAGCGCCTGGGTGTTGGAGGAGTTCTCCGACCCGACCACCAGCACCAGGTCGCAGCGCCGCGCCAACCGCTGCACCGCCTCCTGCCGGTTGGTGGTGGCGTAGCACAGGTCGCTCTTGCGTGCCGTCCATAGCTGTGGGTAGCGAGCGGAGGCCTCGTCGAGCACCGCCTGCCACTCGTGCATGCCCAGGGTGGTCTGCGCCAGCAGCGCCACCTTGGAAGGATCGTCGGGAGTGAAGTCGCCCAGCCCCCGCTCCGGTTCGGCGAGGTGAATCGCCTCCGGCGCCTCCGCCACGGTCCCCACCGCCTCATCGTGGCCCTCATGACCCACATAGATGATGTCGTAGCCGCCCTGAGCCATCCGCTTCACCTCGTGGTGCACCTTGGTCACCAGCGGGCACACTGCGTCGATGACCACCGCCGCCCGCTCGCTTGCGGCCTCCACTACCTCGGGGGCGGAACCGTGGGCCGACAGCATGATGGGGGCACCGGGCGGAACCTGGGCGATGTCGTCGACGAACACCACTCCCACCTTCTCGAAGGCTCGCACCACCCACTCGTTGTGGACGATCTGGTGGTAGCAGTAAACGGGCGGCTCGAAGACGCGCACCATCCAGGTGAGCGCCTTGATGGCCATCTCCACTCCGGCACAGAACCCGCGTGGTTCTGCCAGCAGCACCTTGCTCGGCATGGACCCATGGTAGGAGCCGCTATCGGGTAGACCGTGCACGGCAGAGTGTGCCCGTTCGACCCGGCGGGGTGCCCGCCTATCCTGGGAAGTCGTGCGAACCACCGCTTTCTCCTTCCCGCCGCTCCGTATCCGCGCCCCCGGGGGGGCCCGATGAGCCTGCCCGTGGTCGCCGTGGTGGGCCGGCCCAACGTGGGCAAGTCGACGCTGGTCAACCGCATTGTGGGCCGCCGCGAGGCGATTGTTGAGGAGAGCCCCGGCGTCACCCGGGATCGACGCCAGTTCGAGGCGGATTGGATCGGCAAGAGGTTCCTGCTCCTCGACACCGGCGGCTGGGAGGTCAGCCCGGGAGAGGAGCTCACCGCCGGGATCCGTGCCCAGGCGGAAGCCGCCATCGGAGCCGCCGACGCGGTGCTGTTCGTGGTCGACGCCACCACCGGCGTGGCGGAGGACGACGCCGGGGTGGCGGACCTGCTGCGAGGAGCACCGTGCGAGGTGATCGTGGTCGCCAACAAGGTGGATGCTGCGGCCCGGGAGGCCGGGGTGCCGGAGCTGTGGAAGCTGGGGCTGGGAGAGCCGATGGCGGTGAGCGCCCTCCACGGGCGCGGCGTCGGCGAGTTGCTGGACCGCCTGGTCGCAGCCTTGCCGGAAGTGGAGGAGGCCGAGGAGGTCGAGGTTCCCCGGCTGGCCATCGTCGGCCGCCCCAACGTAGGGAAGTCGACGCTGCTCAACCGGCTGGCGGGAGAGGCCCGGGTGCTGGTGTCGCCGGTGCCGGGAACCACCCGCGATCCCATCGACGTGACGGTGGAGCTCGATGGGGATCGTTACTGCCTGGTGGACACCGCCGGCATCCGGCGGGCGCCCCGCATCAAGGAAGACGCCGACTACTACTCGGTGTTGCGGGCCCGGGAGGCAATCGCCCGCTCCGACGTGGCCCTTCTGCTGCTCGACGCTGCAGAGGGGATCACCCAGGGGGACCAGCGGATCGCCGAGCTGGCCGCCGACTCGGGGGCGGGTCTCATCCTGCTGCTCAACAAGTGGGACCTGGTGGACGAGGAGCAGCGGCTGCTGGTGGAGCGGGGGCTGGGGGAGCGGCTCGGGTTCGTGGGCTGGGCGCCGGTGCTGCGCATCTCGGCGTTGACCGGAGCCCGCCTGCAGCGACTGCCGGCGGCGCTGGACATGGTGCTGGAGAACCGCAACCAGCGCATTCCCACCGGACCACTCAACCGGCTGGTGCGGGAGTGGCAAGAGGCGCACCCGGCACCGATCCGGCGCGGCAAGCGGCCCCGCGTCCTCTACGCGGTGCAGGCGGGCGTCGCCCCACCCACCATCGTGCTCTTCATCAGTGGAGGGCGCCTCAGCGACGATTACCTGCGTTACCTGGAGAACCGGCTGCGGGAGGAGATCGACCTCACCGGCACGCCGGTGCGCCTGCGCGGCCGGCAGCGCAAGGGGACGAAGCGCCGTGGCTGATCGGGAGACCCGGGAGCGGCCCCCGCTGGGCTATCTGGTGACGATGATTCTGATCGGGCTCTACCTGGCGTTCCGGCTGGCGGAGGGAGTGGTGTGCCTCGCCGACTGGCTGGTGGGGTGGGGAACCTGCGCCTGGTCGGTCGGCTGAGTCGGAGCCACGGGAACTATGCTGGCGGTTGCCGACCGCCGCGGCGGCGGCTCCGGGCTGTGGCGCAGCTTGGTTAGCGCGCTTGACTGGGGGTCAAGAGGTCGCCGGTTCAAATCCGGCCAGCCCGACCACAGGAAACCCTGGCACACGCTGGGGTTTCGTCGCCCCTGGCCGAGTGCGGCGACGCTGCGGGCGCCAAGGACCTGCCGGCAGGTGCTGCATCAGCTCGCGTCCTCGGTCAACTCCTCGATCTGGTGGGCGAGGAAGCGCCGGTC